>ENA-OUOG01001672-OUOG01001672.1-marine-metagenome-genome-assembly--contig:-NODE-1672-length-24966-cov-9.622645_pt1 | contig 24966 bp, 15 predicted proteins | sample MGYA00248635_ERZ508505 | MGnify/ENA primary metagenome ERZ508505 (study PRJEB26176, sample SAMN06267871) | marine metagenome | isolation source: Saanich Inlet, British Columbia, Canada | place: Pacific...
GATGATACAGAGCATCAGTATAACCTAGAAGACATTCTTGGTACTATGAGGTTCTTACCTGCTGGTCGTGTACAAAATGCTATGGGTAGTCCTCGTATTACTACTGCTTATAACTGTTTTGTAAGTGGAATTATCGATGATTCGATGAACAGTATTATGGAACGAGCAACACAAGCCGCTGAAACTATGCGGAGAGGTGGTGGTATCGGTTATGACTTTAGCCGCATCAGACCGCGTGGTGACATGATTCGTTCACTAGAGTCACAGTCAAGTGGTCCAGTATCTTTCATGGGTATCTATGATGCTATCTGTCAAACAATTGCATCTAGTGGTCACCGCAGAGGCGCACAGATGGGTGTCTTGCGAGTAGACCATCCAGATATTTTTGACTTTATTCGTGCTAAGCGTAACAGTGACAAACTTACTGGCTTTAATATTTCGGTAGGTATTACAGATGCTTTTATGGAAGCACTAGAAGACCCTTCTGCAACCTTTGATCTTGAGTTTGAAGGTCAAGTATATAAAACTCTATCTCATAAAGAAGTGCATGAACTCTGGGATGAGATCATGGAGTCAACTTGGGATTGGGCAGAGCCAGGAGTTCTGTTCATTGATAGGATAAATGATAACAATAATTTATGGTATTGCGAAACGATTGAAGCAACTAATCCCTGTGGAGAACAGCCACTACCACCGTTTGGTGCTTGTCTTCTGGGCAGCTTTAATCTTGCTAAGTATATTGCAAATCCTTCACAGGGTGGTTTAATCTTTGACTTTAATTCTTTTAAAAAAGATATCAAAGAAGTCGTAAGAGCAATGGATAATGTCATTGACAGAACAATTTACCCACTGAAGGAACAAGAAGATGAAGCAAAAAATAAACGAAGAATGGGACTTGGAGTTACAGGACTTGCCAATGCTGGCGAACTATTGGGATACCCGTATGCTTCAGATGACTTCCTTAATTGGATGGCTACCGTCTTTAAAACACTCAGAGATGAAACCTACAGAACATCAGCTGAGCTTGCAGCAGAAAAAGGAGCTTTCCCACTCTATAATGAACAGTATCTAGAAGGTGAGTTCATTAATAGTCTTAGCGAAGATGTATATGCTTTAATTAAAAAGAATGGAATTAGAAACAGTCACTTAACTTCAATCGCACCAACAGGCACAATTAGCCTGTGCGCAGATAACGTATCAGGAGGGATTGAACCTGTCTTTAGTCATTACTACGATAGAACTATCCAGACCTTTGACGGACCAAAGGTTGAACGAGTTGAGGATTATGCCTACTCAATGGGAGTTAAGGGTAAAACAGCTAACGAAACAAACGTACAAGATCATCTTAAAGTACTATTGCAAGCACAAGAATACATTGATTCAGCGTGTTCTAAAACTTGTAATGTAGGAGATGATGTAAACTATGATGAGTTCAAACAGGTCTATGTTGATGCCTGGAAAGGCAGGGCGAAGGGATGTACAACGTTTAGACTTAGTGGCAAAAGATACGGTATCCTCAACGAAACCGTGGAAGAAGAAACGAAGGTATCTAGCGAAACTCAGGAAGTGGCTCAAGAAGAAGGAAAGGCAGAGGCTTGCTTCTTCGACCCAATTACTGGCCAAAAAGAGTGCGCTTAACAATAATATAGTGGAGGAGTAAAATGGCAGAAGATGTTATTTCTGTTACCGATATTGCATCGATGGGAGTTGTCGTTGACACTCCTCCTATTGCATTAGCACCTAACGTTTTTACAGATGTTAGAAATGTAAGATTTAAAGATGGTGCAGTTAGAAAAATAGAAGGTGAACTTTTATTAAACAATATTACAAGTGACCTAACTGCTTCAGGAGAAGAGTTTGGTCAAGTAAGGTATTTTGCTGTATGGGAAAACCCAAACTTAGCACCCCATGGGTGTTACTATATTTGGGTAGTAGACTATATCAGAAACAACATTATTGTTGGACAAAAAGTTTATATTCAAGATCACAAAGGCACTAAAAAAGACTTGACACCAGCAACGTTAACTGATGGATTTGGTACTACAAACTATGGTTGGCAGCATACTTTATTTAGTGGTGGCTTTGCTTTTATTATTAATAATGGTATTAATAAGCCACACTATATACTAGATACAGCTGGTAATGACGATATCAATGATCTTGTACTTGCAGAACTCCCTGGATGGGATAGTTATAATGTAGAACAAATTGTTCATAATGATACTTATTCTGCTGGAGCAAGTACTGTATTTGATCTTGGTCAAAAAGTAGATTTCACAGTTAATGAAATTCAGGTTACAGGTACAAATGTTAAAACAGTAAAAGTAGGTAGCCCTGCAGGTACAGGAACTCCAAATACAGTTAACTTTGTTCCTGGAACTTTACCTGCATCTATCCCTTCGGTAACAGGGAATCAGTATGAAATATACACAGACACAGCTACAAATACTACAGTTATTGTTGTAGGCGGTCTTACAATAGGTGATACTGTTACAGTTACAATTGAATCTAGAAACCCTGTTAATGTACGTTGCGGTATTATTGAGTCCTTTGGTGACTTACTAGTAGCAGGTGACTTAACAGAAGTTGATTCAACTAACACATCTAAGATTATTCGTAGGCTTTCAGGTGTAGTCAGAACTTCAGATGTTGCAGTTCCAGGCTCAGTGCCAAATAACTGGAATCCATTCTCAGCAGGTGTAAGTACAGCAGACGAATTTACTCTTTCTGAAACAAACGTTATCCAGGAAATGAAGTCACTGCAAGGTAATATGTACATTTACAGTACAGACAGTATACACGTTATGCGTCTTACAGGTAACCTTGCAGCACCTGTTTCTTTTGCGCCTAATACAGACGAATATGGTTGTCTTACTACGGGAGCAGTTGTAGAATACGATGGTAAACACTTTGTAGTGGGTGCTAACGATATTTATACTTTTGCAGGAAACCCAGGTAATATCCAATCACTGGCAAGTAAAAGAGTTAATCGTTACTTTTACGCTAACTTAAATCCAATTCACGAAAGACAATTGTTTACATTACAAAATCACCAAGAAGAAGAAATATGGATTTGTTATCCTACTCTTAACTCTACTGGTGGTGAATGTGATGAGGCACTTATTTGGAATTATAGACAAAACACTTGGACAATACGTGATTTGAATAATGTAGCAGCAGGAGATGTTGGACCAATTAAAGGTGGCGGCATCCCTACAGCTACTATTGCAGTAGTAGGTAATTCAGGTAATGCTGGTTATACAAATCGTGGTAAAAAAGAAATACAAGAAGTGACTATTAATGGTAAAACACCTAAGAAAACAGTGGGTACTAAAGCTATTAAGACAGTTGCAGTAAGTACTTTTTCTGACTTTACTACTGATGTCCTTGAAGTTGTAGACTTAACAGTAACAGGTGACACTGGACCAAATACTGTAAATGCAGTAAGTACTTTAACTTACCCTGCATCAACAACTTTTACTTATGATCGTAATAAAGTAACACACCTTGATGGTGGTGCTAGTGCGATTATTAATGGTGATGCCAGTATTGGTAACGTTAGTTTTCCAGCAAGTGCTATTCTAGGTACGAACTACGCAGATGGTGCTACAATCACAATGGCACAATTTGTAGAAGCAATTAAAGATTATATTAATGCAAACAATGCTTTAGCAGACTTTACAGCTACAGTAGCATCGAATGTATTGACACTTACTTCAGACGTTCCTGGACCTCGTGTATTTAGTACTTCTACTTTTGCAGTATCTGGTAGTGGAACAACTACTAACATAACACCTAACTCAGTAACTGCAGGTGTTGGTGTATACGGTATTACAGCGGCACTTAGCCCTGCGATATCTATGACTATTACAGCACCAGCTGTGTCAGGTGTACATTCTGCAATTAATGAAACAGTTACACTCTCTACAGGGTTGACTAGTCAAACAGCTATCAGAGATGATATCGTTACTTTGTTATCTGCTTTAACAACGTTTGATGGTAGCGCAAGTGCAATCTATGGAGTTTCTACAAACGGTAATAATGTAAGGTTTACTTCAGTTAATGGTGGAGATCATAGTGCTTTAACTATTGCATTCTCAACTAGCTATGCTGGTACTACTTATACCGAAACTGAATTTGGTGGTAACTTAACTGCTTCAGTAAACGTAGTAACTACAGGCGTTGATAACAGTATACCTCAACCTACTCTGACTGTTACTTTTCCCGATGGAACAACAGGCAGTGAAGTGTTAGACGGTACTCAAACAAGAGCTACAGTTGTAACTGCAGTAAGTAATATTATTTCTGCAAGCAGTGATTGGAATACAACTACAGGTGTAGGGCTAGTTACAGCAACAGCAAATGCAGTAGGCGTAGTGTCGAATAACTTTAGTGTTGCAATAACAAGCCTAGGTACACTGCCATCTGGCTTTAGTAGCAGTAACTTTACAGGCGCACAAACAAGAGCAGGTAGAGCAGTACACAATACTACAGATAGGATTACTCTTACGCCTCCTCTAGGAAACGCAGTAACGGTTGATTTTGATAGTACTACTGCTTATGATCCTGACTCAGGTTCAGCACCTACTAATGTAGAAGAAATCACAGCTACAGAGATTGCTACCGCATTAGAAACAGCTTGGACAGACACTACTTATTTTACAGTGGCTAGGACAAATGAAGTGTTGACATTTACAGCAGTAGATAGAAACAATATTTCAGGTTCTTTTAATTACACTATAGTTAATGGTGACGCTAGAACAGGCACATTGGTAACTCCATTAATTGCTGATTCTACATCAAGTGATATTGTAATTACTGATGGTGTAAGTCCTGATTATGCTAAGCTTACTCGTGTAACAATTACTGTTAACACAACAACAGGCAGCAGTGTAATCTTTGACAGACACTATGGAGAAGGCCCAGGTAGACTACTTGATCCTAACTTTACTCCTGCAGCTAATGACGATACTTACGGTGACACTTCTCATACAAATGATGCTGATTATCTTAATGCGTATTATGATCCTGATAAGACACAAAATGCTACAGAGTTAGCAAAGCCTAATGGCACAGTCTCAACAATGCAAAGTGCTTTACTAGCTGCTTTGGCAGAGATTAACACTAACAATGCATTGATTGTTACACCTGATAGTACTTCGGCTCCTACTGAAATTGATATTAGTCCGAGTCAGTTTAGTGCTACAGCTAACTATGTTACAGCATTTAGTCCTGATACAGAGGTGATACCTGCAACAGTTGCACCAACTACTACTGCATTGACAGCAGTGGCAGAAGGTGTTGCAGTAGCAAGTACTACACCTACTCAAGATACAACAGGCACTACTATCAGTACTACGTTTGATATTGTAAGATCTTGGTCTAGCGATCAAACTAACCCTAATAAAATCTTTCCTATCTTTGCTCAAAGTGGCTATGTAAGTGGCACTTTATTTAATCGTATTAGAGCAGCAGACCTAGGTTATGACTTTGAAGGGACACCCTATGTGTCTTATGTTGAGCGTGAGCAGTTAAGTATTACACCTAACTTTGACACTGAAACATTAAACACTATAGCAGTGTGGGCTGATGGTGGCACGATAACTTCGGTAGGCGGTACACCACAACGAGCAACGCTACAGATCAGAGCAAGAGCAACTAATAACTCAGGTGAACTTGCATATCTTACTGCAGAAGAAGATAACACACAAACAGATGCAAAAGCAAATAAGCTAACAGTAAATGACTTTACGGTTGCAGATGCGTATAAAACAGATTTACGCATCACAGGTCGATTCTTAAACTACAGAATTGATGATGCTAACCCAAGAACAAATGTAGATTATACAGGCACTAATACTAATGCTTGGAATCTTTCAGGGTTTCAACTAGGAGTTAAGAAAGGAGGAGCTAAGTAATGCCAATTCAAAATCCTCCTATTACAGAAAACTCTTCTTTAGATTTTACTTTGTTAGAATTAATACGTTTAATTAATGATCTTGAAAGTAAAAATATAAAGTTAATTAACGATATTAAAGATGCTACTGATTTTGCAGACTTACAAACAAAGGTAGACACATGATAAAACTTATTGAGGACAATAATGTATTAGAAGCTATTCAGCTTATGGATAAATCAACAAAAGGTAAAGAACATTTAGGATATGAACGAAATGAGTCTATCTGGATACAATATTTTTTATCTCTTGTTGAAAAGCAAAAAGAAGGAACGCCTCATGTATTAGTCATTGGTGATTATGACGATGATGGTAAATTAAGAGGCTTCCTTTCTGCTGCTACTTTTAGTAACTATTATAACAAAGAATGGGTTATGGACGTTAAAGACTGCATTGTGGATCATGACCACAATAATGCGTTTGTAGTTTATAGACTGTTTGATGCCATGATGGACCACATCAAAAAGAATGGTGGTAAACACTGGCGAGCCGACTCAGTACGTAGCGAGCAAGAAGCTATGGACTATGGTCGTTTCTTGCAACACAGATATAACGCAGCACTGCACGTTTCAGTGAGAGGCGTATTACAGGAGAATTAAATGCTTTTATTAAAGCACATAACTGGCGATGCTTATTCTAGATTTGGCGGTCGTGCAGTATTTAAAGGAGGAGGAAGTACTACTACTTCAACTTCAGGTATTGCACCTGAGTTTAAACCACAAGTTAAAGAAGGCTTAGATATTGCAACAGGATTACTCCGTAGTCAGCAAGCAAGCCCTCAATCAATTGTAGCTGGATTAACTCCACAACAACAGCAAGCTCTTGCAGCACAACAGCAGTCTGCCTACGATAAAATGACTGGCTCAGGTCTATACAGTACCCGTGCAGCAGAAGAAACTGCGCTTAAAAATCTTGCAGGTCAAAATCTTATGGGTGCAAGCACTGGTGGTTCTCTTGGTTCTGCTCGAAGTCAAGCGGCTATGCAAGGTGCTTTAGCAGGTCGTGCAGGCGAGTATCAACAAGCGCGTCAACAAATGGCTGATACAGGCATTCAACAATTGGGCCAAGCTGGTACTACTTTACAAAAGCAACAACAAAAAGAGTTGCAAGCAAGAGATGAGTCGCTTGATAGATTCTTTAATCGCCTTACAGGTGTAGCATCTAAAGAAACTACTAGCAGCGGAGGCGGTAAATGATTGAAATAGCTAGTGATGAAGAGCGTTTAAAAAATCAAGGCGTTAGACAAACTATTCAAGCCCCACAAGCAGTACAAGCACAGCCTGGAATAGCCCAACAGTTTGGTAATATGGCTAAACAGCGTGTTATGGAAGGTGCGCTTGATAAAGGTTCAGAAGCGCTTGCTACTAAGGCAACTGAAGCAGGACTTATGAATAGCGCAGGTGCATTGACAGGAATGGGTGCAGCAATGCCTTACGTTGGTGCAGGTATCCTTGCAGGTAAAGCGCTAGGCTTCTTTAATAACGGTGGGCATGTTGGCCCTCTGTATGCAGCACAGGGTGACCAAGCAGAAGACGATGGAATGTTAGAAACAATTGCTCGTAAGCTAAAGTCAGCTAAGAATTATGTTATGGGTGAAGACCGTAAAGGCGCTAACGCTGATTCATTTATGAAAGGTGAAGGTGTACAGTATAACGCTATGGGTGGTATGATGGGTCCACTTGCTTCTGTTAAATACAAAAGCGAAGGTGGCGAAATCGAATATAAATATAAATAAAGGAGAGTAATATGTCACAATCTGCTTATCAGCCAGGGTATACTATTACACCCAAATATGGCCAGCGTTATATGAACTCTTCTTTCGCACCAGCAGTAGGCGCTCCTCAAAGTGCAGCAGTATCACAACCTTCTGCTGCTCCACCACAGCCAGCAGGACAAGGTTACGCCATGGCTAATCCTTTTGCTGGTAATGCACAATTTACACAGGCACAGCAAGCCTATAGTACTAATATAGGCGCACAGCCTACTACAGGATTTAGACGAGCTATTCCAGGCGTACAAGGTGCTGGACCAGCAACTCCTCCTGTAGGTACAGTTCCAGGGATGCCAGCACCGCCTAGCACGGGAGCAAGTGGCACAGTACAAGCTGCAAGTTCTGGAGGTGATGACCCTGTGTCTTCTCCTGACTACAGACCAGCAGCACAAGCATTAGGTTATACTGCAAGCCAGTCTAATCCCTTAGCAGGAGTATTAGCAATGGTTCCTGGAGGTTCATTTATAAATAGTGCGCTTAATATGAACCCTGATTATGGTAAGCCTGGAACATATGACGCTCAAGGTAATGTGTTTGGTTATGAAGGAAGAGCGTATAACCCTGTAACAGGTTCAGCAGCAGCTTCTTATGCAAGCCCTTCAGCCGCATACAATACAGTAACAAATAGCTATGGTCAACTAAGAAACATGGGTGTAAACCCAATTGGATCCGCTTTAGGCAGTTACGAAAATTCTACTTATAATATTAGTCGTGCAGATAGGATGCGAGGCATTACACCAGCAGGGCAAGCAGGGCTTTCTACAACTTATGGTCTTATGCGGTCTAACGCTGATTTAGCTCCAGGAGAAACTCCAGGCTCTGTTACTTTCTCTCAACTTGGTTTAGACCCTAATGCTAGAAGCTATGGTGTTCCTGAGACAGGACTTACAGGTCAGATAGGGACAGGTACAGGTGATGTATTTATTTCTGGTGGTTCTTATAATCCTTATGTAGTGTCTGGTACAGGCTCTATGACAGGACAAAGTGGTACGTTAGTAGCTACTACTGATCCTAGAACAGGTGAGAAAGTTTCTTTGCTGGGTGATGATGGTTCAACTGCTGGCTCTGCAAGTAGAGTGCAAGAGATGATGGACTATAATGCAGACATGGGCGGTGACGATGATTACAATCCAAGTGGCGGTACTACATTTAGCAGTACACCTACTCAAACTGCAGCAGAACGAGCAGATGAGGAGGCTGCAGAATCTGAAGGCGGTAGCTGGCAAGATCCAATACCTTCTTGTTTTCCTGAAGGCACTCAAATTAGTATGGCAGATGGTACTACTAAAAACATTGAAGACATTGTGACTGGCGATAAAGTTATTTCATTTAATGCTGATAATAAGCTAGAAGAAGATGAAGTTACTGAATTACATACTCATGCTGTAGGTACAGGTAGACCAACTGATAAGCTAGTTAAAGTATTACTTTCAAATGATAAAGAAATTATTGTTACTTCTAATCATCCGTTTTATATGCCTGAACATAACGCATTTAAATGGATTGGTGAATTTAAGAAAGGTGAATTAGTTATGGCAGAAAACAGTTTAATGTATCCAGTAATTTCTGTCGAAGAAATTAGTGATGTTAATCAAGTAGTCTATAACTTTGAAGTAAAAAATAATCACACTTATATTGCTGAAGGAATTAGAGTTCACAATGGTGGTGGGAAATCCGATGATAGCGGAGGAAGCAAGTAATGAAATTAAAAAGTCTTAGTAATAAAGACCGTTACGGTAATATGTTCTCCGTAGAATTTTTCGAGCCAGACACAACCGTTCCTATGATGATGGTGATCCCTGATATGCCCGATGGGTTTAATGGGGCTGATACTAGTAATCATCCAGGAGACCCTAAAGGAACTGACACAGTACCTGCATGGCTAACTCCTGGAGAAAATGTAGTTAATGCAGAGGCTTCTCGTATTCCAGGCAATCAAGAAAAGATTGACCAGATGAATGAAGAAGGTCGCATGATACAAAAGGCACAAGGTGGACCTATTCCTACTTATGAGTCTGATGGTGGCTTTATTCAGGGTCTTGTAGATACATTTACGCTACCTAAAGCTCCTCCAGGGATTGAGTATCGTAGACACAAAGATGGGTCTATTGGTATGTGGTCAGGTAATACTTATCGTGGTAAATATGAAGAGCCAGAGAAAAAAGAAAGTTCTTTCTCTGATATGCTTGGCATTAGCTATAACTATGGTGGTGGCAATATACCTCCTATGTATGCTAATCAAGGCGCTCTTGCTGAATTCCTTAAAGCAGAAGAAGGCCTTCGTAATGAAGCATACTTAGATTCTGCAGGTGTACCTACAATAGGGTATGGCAGTACTTATGGCGTTAAGATGGGTGATAAGCTGTCTGATGCACAAGCAAATCAACAGTTGATGAAAGATATTGCTGTTGCAGAAGAAGACTATAATAACCTTGTTGATGTTGATTTAAACCCTAATCAGCAAAATGCAGTTAAGTCTTTACTGTTTAATATTGGTGGCCCTCAGTTTGCTAACAGCAGAGCGAGAGCAGCACTTAATGCAGGTGACTTTGATACTTTCCAAAAGGAAGCTTCAGAGTTTCGAATGGCAGGAGGTGAAGTCCTTCCTGGACTTGAAGCTCGTAGAGCTAGAGAAATGGATTTATTTCAAACCCCTTATGAAACAGCAGATACAAATCAAGGTACAGGCTTTTCGTTTATTAAAAGCGCTCAAGCAGCTGATGATGTATCTGATGCTCAAATGTTAGGTGAGTATGAGATAGACGGTATTGCACCGCCTCCAAAGCCTGAAGATGAAGGATTCTTTTCTCCACAAGTAAAAAGATTTTTACAGTATCCTTTAGAGTCATTTGGAGTGCCTGTACCTGAAGATGCTCCTGGGAAGCCAGTAGGTAATAAGCTATTTGGAACTGAATCAACAATAATTAAAGAAGAACAGGCAGAACGAGCGCTTAAGTATCCTGCAGAATTTTTAGGTATACCAGCACCTGTAGATGCTCCTGGAGTTCCTCTTCCTAATGTATTTGATTTGCTTCCAGATCAAGACAAAGCATTGGCTAACGTTAATGAGATGCGTGTTGATGAACGACAGAGTGAGGTTGATAGATTAGCAAGTCGAATTAATGAAAATCAAGAGAAAAGAATTCCTGTTTCTCCTGAATTAGTTGCAGCACATAAAGAAGCAACTGCAAGCCTTGCTGAAGCACAACAAATTCAACAACAACATGCTTCAGAAATAGGTGCTAAAGTTGCAGAAACAGCAGAAGCAACTGCACAAGCACAAACTTATAATACTGAAACAGGTAAGTTTGATAAACCAACCGAGCAAGATAAATACGAAGAAGCTTCAGGGACTACTGCAACTCAACAACAAAGAGATGCGGCAGCTAATGCAGCTAATTCTGCTCCAGAATCAGAACAGCCACCAAGTAAAGATCCTGATGCGAATAAAAAGATTGAGGAAGCAGGTAATACCGCAGACCCAACACTTATAGAACAAGCAAAAGATGCTTTTAAAGGTGCATTCGGAGACTTGTTTAATCCTAAAGAACTTGCTCGTATGGCATTGCTTTATACAGGCAGTCGTCTTATGGGATACAGTCACGAAGGTTCATTTGCTTATGGTGCTAAAAGTTATCTTAATCGTGTTGATGCTATGGATGCTCAGTTCCAAAAAGATATTCGGGATGATGACTACCTAGATTACACTGAAGAGTCTCGCAAAGAGTTTGAAAAAACAAGAGACTATTCTGTACTTCGTAAAAAGAAAACTGCAGTGACTATGGAAAAGCCAACAGGTAACTCTAACTTAATTGGTGTTGGTAAAGTTCAAAGATTTTTAGGTACTGATGGTAATGAGTATGTAGAATATGAAGGTGGTATGGCTCCAGTTTCTGCTCTTGCTGATTTATTAGAGCCGTGGGATGAAGCTACTCAAGGAAGAGAAGCAGTAACTGCTGATTTTAAAGCTGCCTTCGATAGCGCTGCTGCTACTGCAAATACTGAAAGAGGCTTACGGGCTGGTACTCGAAATAAAACTAGTTATGATGATCGAGTACCTTTTGATTCTGTTAGTCTTGCAAGAGAAGCAGAAAGTAGATACAGAGAAATCCTTCATCAAAACGGTGTGTCTATTAACGATGCACCTGAACTAAAAATTAATGTTAATAATGCTATCAGTAAATTTGTAAATGATACAATTGATTTTAAACAGTCAGGTGGCAAAGGTACAAAACCGAATAGTATTAGAGCATATATTAATGCTGAAACAAGATCAGTATTAACAGGTGTACCTCAATTTGCAATGAATGGTGCTTCTGAAAATAATATGAATATCCTTGACGATAAGATTAAGAAAGAAGTTAGGGATGAAAATGGTAAAAGACTTGGTCCTAAAGATAAGGGATACGCTGAAGCATACGAAAATCTATGGTCGGCTACTTATGCAGCTTATCGTTTAAGAAGCCAATATCCTAATCTTGATTCTCAAAGCGATGTTAATCTTGAAGAACTCGTAGAAAAGAAAAGAGAAAGAAATAAGAAAAAGAAAGATCCTGCAAATGAATGGACACCATTTACTTTGTGGATGAGTAGAACACCAGCAAGTGAAGTTCAAGCAATTATTGAACAAGCAAAGCTTGATGGTAGTTTAGATAAACTTATCTAAATTATACCCTAAGAGATAATACACCCTTATAGGGGAGTGTCTCTTAGGGTTTTTTTTTTATTTATATTAGGAGGTTAACATGGCAGAAGACTTTATTGATGAAGAAGGTAATTCTCGCCAATGGATAGACGGAGATACAATTGAAGGTAAAGGCAATCGAGATATCCGTATCCAAGGGCTTAATGCTCCTGAAACAAGCAAAGTAATTCGAAGAGATGGTAAGCTACGTTTTGTGCAAGGTCAGCTAGGCGGTGAAGAAACAACTAATGCAATAGCTAGAATTGCAAAAGAAGGTGGCTTTAATAAAATTGTAGACACAGGTCTTGACTCGTTTGGTCGTGATGTTGCTCGTATTGAAAACGAAGAAGGTGCTGATCTTACAAATACTTTGTACAGGTCAGGTGCTATTCAAGAAGATATCTTTACTGATGCAGAAGGTATACGAGCCGCACAACAAGGTAGATTACAAGCACAGTTAAAAGGTAAGCGTGATTACCAAAATATAATTCACGAAGAGCTAGGCGAAATACAACAAATGCCTATCTTGTTTAAAGAGTCAGCTAATAATGAAAAAGAGTATTTAGATTCAGTTATGCAAACTATTGCTCTTCAAAAGGGTTATGATCTAACTACTGAAGAAGACTATAAAGCAGCTTATGATCTTGCAATTGAAGGTAACTATGATACCCGTAGTTTACCTTTTAACGCTATTGATTTTTCTTATGGCGACAGAGATATGACGGGTGTAGCCTACAATCAGTTTACACAATCATGGAATACTGGTTGGAAAGGAATGTCTACTGCTCTAGCTGGATTTGCAGAGCTAGCAGGGGTAGGACTAGGAATTGAAGACTTAGAAAGATGGGGCGCAACTGAAGTTGAGCTTGCCAAAGATGATTTGTCTAATGCACCTATACTTAAGAACTTAGACTTCAGAGATGTTGATGGACTCTGGGATGGCTGGCAATACCTTACTAATAATATGGCTATGTCTGCACCCTATCTTATTACTCTATCAGCAGGTCACTTGCTTTCGCCTGTAACATTCGGTGCGTCAATACCGCTTGCTTATGGTTCAATGGTAGGTGTTCACTCAGGTAACGTATGGAATGATATTGAAGGGGAAAAAGGCCAAAAAGAAGCTGCAGGATCTTTAATTGCAGGTACTGCTATGGCAGTTATGGACAGGATTGGTATGCAAGGTATTCTTGCTCCGTCTAAGCTATTAACTAAGTCAGGAAGGCTAGAAGTAGCTAAGGCGTTAAAGAAACAAAACCCAGGAATGACATCTAAACAAGCGCTTGCTTTAATTAATAAAGAAAGTAAGTCAGTAATTAAAGGTGCTATTCAGGGCATGGGTAACTTTGCTGCTGACCATATTAATCGCGGTAGCTTAGTTAAAAGTGTTTTAAAAGGTGCTGGACGAGGTGGAATCACTGAGGCTGTAACTGAAGCAGCACAAGAAGGAACAGGCTATATTGCTTCAAAACAAATGTCAGAAGGTGGGCTTGAACAAAACTTTAATCCTAACGAGTTTAGTAATCTGTTAGCTTCTGCTGCAGTTGCTGGTGGATCGCTAGGTGCTGGCTTTGGTGGAGCTGGTTCTATTGTTGAAGCAGGTGACCGTTATGCAATGAGCAAAGGTCTTATGCTAGGTCGTGTAGACAAATTAAATCCTTACGATCAGATATCCCAAGAAATTGGTAGACAAGGTTCTGTTTATGATATTACTAGAGACCTAAAAAGAAAAACTTATACTAAGGAAGGTGGGCGTTTAGGCGCAGACTATGCTACTAAAGGTAAAGAACAACGAGGTTCTCTTTGGGATAAAATTAAAAATCCAACTAAGTATCTCCCTGAGTTATACAGAGCTGCCGCTACTACTGCTTTTCGTCCTGAGTTACTAAGACGTTCTGAAGCAGCTAGAAAACTTTATGCACTAGTAGGTCAACCACTTGGTAGACTCTATTCAGGTAGAGATGTAGGCGCTCAAGAACAAAAGCACAGAGCCGACTTGCTTAATCAATTAAATGCTCAACGTATTTTTAAGCGGTTCGGTTTACCTGACAGAGTATCTAGCTCTAATCGCATATCAGACATGATACGTAGGTTTGTAGCGGCTAAAGGTGATCGTGATGCTTTAATCAATGACCAAGAAGTGATGGAAAATTATGATTCTATTTTGACAACTGTAAATGAGTTGCAAGGCTATATGCAGATGGATTATGATTTGCGTAATGATACTTATTTAGGCCAAGGTAGCAATCGTACAGATCTTCTATTTGAAAATTGGTTAGACACTCAAGGATGGGACTGGAAAAAAGTAAGAGACAATCGTGATGCTTGGTTTAAATGGATGCGTGGAGTAAAAGACTCATCAGGCAAACAAGCTTATACTGAAGCTGAAATTGAAGAAATGTATAATAAGATTTCTAACAATGAAGATGTTACTGATTTCTCTATTGTAGAAGGCGTTGCACATGTTCCAGGATCAGTTAAAGGCGATGTAACAAAAACTTTATCTAGTATTCCAGGGTATGAACAGTTTGCAAACACAGATATCCTTCAAAACTTAATTAATAGAGCAGATCAAACAGCTAAGTATGCAGCTTACACAGAATACTTTGGTGAAGGTGGTAAGTACCTAGATCAACTATATTCTGAAATGAAAAATGATGGGCTAACTGATGATGAAATAGCTGAAGTTGCTTACCATACTAAAAGCATTATTGATGCTGGAACAGGTAACTATAAGCCAATTAAAAACAGGAAGATAGCAAATCTACAACGTACAGGTGCATTTTATGCGTCAACAGTAGGCCTTCCGTTAGCGGCATTTAGTTCTATTCCTGAATTTATTATGATACTGTGGCAAGGCCGTGGATCTTCTGATGTTAAGCGCGGAATTTATTCTGCAACAGGAGAGCTTGTTGAGATCTTTAAAGGTGTAGTTAATATGAAGCAGAATCCTGCTTTAAAAACTCAGCCTAACCTGCCTATTTATAGACAGTCAGTACAAGACCTTATTAATGCTGGATTATTCCCTGATGATGCAACCGTAGCTACTCGTTACGGGCTAGGTGAAACCGATATTAGTAAAGCTTGGTGGCAAAAACAATTCTTTAAGTTTACAGGTATTGCAGGAATAACACAATTACAGAGATCAATTGCCGCAGCAGCTGTATCTGGTTTTGTTTCTGACAGAATTAAAATTCTTTTAGCTAATGAAACTAATATGAATGCTAAAATTTCTTTTGGTAAATGGAATGCTGCAGAAAAAGGTAGCCCTGTTCTTAATGTTAAAACTAAACGGCAACCTTATAATCAAGACCAACTAGAAGTTTATCGTCAGCTAGTTAACTTAGGTATGGACGTAGACGAGTATATTCGTATACAAAAGAAATACACTAATACAGATAAAAATTCTCAAGGAAGAACATTGTATGATAGGTTAATGAAAATAGATCCCAATGATCCTGAAATAGCAGCCGATATGGATTTTATACAAGAACAAATGGAAACTGTAACGTGGTATTTTGTTAACGATAGAGTTCAAAACCCACAAGCTTATAACAGACCTCTGTTTTTTCAAGATCCTCATTTTCAGTTGTTTGTTCAGTTCAATGGTTTTATTTCTACTTTTACTGCAAACATTGTACCTAAACTTTGGAATGATTATCTTAAAAACGGTAGCCCTCGAATGCAATACAATACTTTTGCATTGATTTGTGTAATGACAGCAACTGCTGGTGCATCCCAATGGCTTAAAGATTACCTTAAGTTTGGAGGGTCAACACCTTATCTGTCTAATGAACAGCTTGTTCAACGTGCGCTTATGAATTCAGGTGTACTAGGGACAAGTGAAAGAATACTTAATGCAGCATTTCCATTATATGCAGACCGTGATGAAGGAATTGCAGGTAGAATATTTGGTGAGACCGTTGGTGGTGCGCCAACAGCTAGACTTGGATTTACAGCAGGTAAACTAATTAAAGAAATTGGTGAGGGTGATTATGAAGGTTCATTACGTGCAGGAACAAAACTATTACCTGGAATAGCACCAGTAACACCTGTTAGAAATGCAATAACAGATTTAATGCAAGGTCAGCTACCAACAAAGTGGCCATTTGATAAAGGAGAATAACTGTGGTTAATATTAATCTTAATAATCGAGCAGCTGGAGTTGATTTTCGAAGTCGTAATAGACAAAGAAAATTAGCTGACCAGCAACAGGATATCGCACAAGCCACGGCTGATACTCAAGCAACTATGGCGGCGGCATTAGCTGATAAACAAGCACTTAAAAGTGCATTGGATCAACAACTTCCTGTTGAAGAATTACAGTCTCGGATGGCACAACCATCTGAGGCTATAGATCCTCAAGGATTTAGAGGAACTGCACCTGAAAATATGGTCGAGTCTGATTTGCAAGCGTATACAGAGGTTGCACCAACAGCTGAACAGATAGCAGAAGCTACACAAGACCCTATGTATGAATATGTGCAACAAGGTTCTCGTCCAGATCCTAGTGTAGATAGGATTAGAGAGCTTACACCTACTCAAAAAGGTGAACGCTTTGTTACTACACTTGAAGAGCAAGCAATGCCTCGTGGTGTTATTGCTGACGAAGAAGTGGGTGAATTCGCTCAAGCAGTAGACCCTCAAGTTGATGAGGCCTTAATTCAAGAAGGCGTACATGACAATAGCATGATGAAATTTTCTGCAATGCTAGAGGGTGCAAGTAACATGTTTGATGCTACAAGCACTAAGTTTAATATACTTGGAACTTCGATTGATTTAAACAACGTAGACCAAGAAGTGTTAGCAGCAGATCCTCAAAGAATTATTTTTGAAAATTCAGATGCACTTAACTTTATCATGCGAAATGATACTAAGCTTAACTTATCTGAAGATCCAACTAATCCTAATTCCAAAATAAAAAAGGAAGCAGGGCGAGCAGCTATGATGGCAACCATTCTAGCGTTGTCTAATAAAATGGCTCTTCAGAGTTCAGAAATAGATGAGGAAGCAAACAAAAAACAGCATTCAAATGGTCTTAACCGAAATATCCTTGGCCCAGAAGTAGGTCGTTTAATGGAACGGTTTTTATTTCCAACGCAGATGGATAACCCAGCAGAGCTATTTAAAGGTGTAGCAGAAGGTTATGGTTATAACTCTCGCATGACTCCTGAAGAGCAAAGTCTTTTAGGTCAAGCTGTTTTACAAGGTTTTGCAGACTCAAAGATATTTGATTTTGTACAAGGTAAAGAAATTAAAGATGACGAAGGCAAAAAGACAATGACCTTTGTTACTACTCGTGAAGGCGATAAGAAAATGAGAGCCTTGAGGAGAGGTATTCGTAGTGCTTTAGGTATTGCTCAAACCAAAGATCGACCTGTTTCTTTAACTAGAACAGATCAAGGTATGCTCAGAGGTGAAGGTGCAAGTACACAAAAAAGAATTACAGCTGCACCTGAAAAGAACTTCTTAACTAAAGAAGTCCAAGATGCAATTAACGCTTTGAGCAGTGTTCAACATACAGTACCAAGCCATGCAACAACTTTATATGCAGGAATACTATCTGGTGGGCTTAAAAATCGTAAAGGTGTTTTTGCTCGCATAGCTAAACAAGATGAAAAATATCTAGAGAATAAAAGACAATCGTTGTATAACGACTTTCTTTATAAGTATTCTAAAGGTCTTATTCAACCTGCAGATGTTGGAGGAGATGTTAACACTTTTTTGCAGCAAGGTCAAACACAAGAAGAAGCAATTAAATCTGCTTTCTTTGATGCAGCAAACAGACAAGCAGTTTCAATTCAAAGAGACCACTTGCTAGAAAGAAGTGATACACTAAAAGACGGTATTAATCGTGCTAATGTTCCTTTTTATTACGGTTACAGTGTAATTAATAATTCTTCTCGAATGATGATCACTAACGATGAGCTTAATTATCAATCAGATAAGCTAGCTAGATTTTTAGTATCTGGAGGTATGCCTTCTCTGTTTTCTATTTCTACAAAAGGTGGACTGTCAGCAATAGATACTGCAATTAAAGAAGCACGCTCGGGCAAGCCGCTTAAAGGTGAGTCTGGTTTCTTCAGAGTATTAGCAAGATCACTAATCCTAGACGCAGACAAGTTATCTCCTGCAGATCAATTAACTGCTTTAAAAAATGAACTTTCGCAAAAAGATAGTACACTTTTAAAGCTTGCTAGCGAAGTTTATAATTATAGAGAGAAAAATAAAGCGTATACCGATGCTGGAAAGTCAGCACTTCAAAATAATCAGGCTATTCCACAGCCAGAACCGTTTATTCCAAGTGAAGGGCTAGAAAACTTTTTAAGTCAGCATGAAGAAAATGATACATTTTATTTTGCGTTAGATGCTTTGCATGAGTTGGGTGCGTATAATGTTGTTGCTAAACAAGCAAGAGCAAACAATAAACCAATGAAGTTTGCAACAAGAGTTAAAGCAGAAGTAGATGGTAATTCAAATGGCGCTGTTATTCAAGGCTACCAAATGGGAGTTAAGAATATTCTTGAGAGGGGAGGAGTTCTTTTTCAAGGGGAAGGAGATGTCGAAGGAGATCTTCGAGAGCAAGTGTTCAGAATCATGGCTGATAACGACAAGCTAGAAAAAGATGAGTATTGGACAGAGATCTTTAAGGTAATTGGTAATGATCCTCGAAAGATTAAAAAGCTAATGAAAGTTCCAATTATGACTTCTATTTATGGTAAAGACCCTGCGTTTCATCAAGATACTGCAAAGAAATTTATTGATGATAATCCAAAAATGTTTGAAGGTTTGATGGCTAACGGTATTCTTAGCTATGAAGGAACAATTAAACGTCTTGGAGAACATTTAGAGCAAGGCTTACTTGTTGGGCTAGGTGGTGCGCTTGAACATTCAATTCTTGTTAAGCGTGCAGGTCGTATTTTTAACTTTGCAGATGAAATGATGAATATTGTAGGTGCTAACGGATTTGTAGTACAAGCAGGTGGTATCGAATACTTACCTGTAGATCCTCGAATTGCGTTCCCTCAAGGCCAACAGGCATTTGCTCCGTATGGTGACAATACTGCACGAGTTAAATACGGTCAAGCATTAAAAGCAGTACCTAGCGAAAAGTATAGAGGTCGTCAAGTTGCAGATATTCAAGTAACTAAAGCAGTAGCTTCGCCTTCGGCTAAAGCTAAGCGTAGGTATGTAGGAGAGGGTGAATACAGTAATCCTGATCCTGGAAGTAAACTTCGTAATCAGGCTGCAGTTAATTTAACTCAAAACATAGATGCAACGGTAGCTCAACGTACAGTAACTAGAGTTATTGGATCAGGAGCAACTCCGACAACAGTAATGCAAGTGTATGATGCCTTTATGGGTGATGCTAACTCGTTTGATACCCTAGCAAAGACAGCTAATGATGTATTCGAAGAAGTTAATAGCGATGATCCTAAAAAAGGATTTAATATGCTAGAAGCAGAGTATGGTGCATATAAAGACTTAATTAAAGGAATGAAAGAACGCATTGCTAATGCAAAAGCTTCTGGCGATACTTTTAATATTGGTGTTAATGGCAAATATAAAATCTTAAGCGACTTTCTATCAATAGGCCCAAGTGGTAAAGCCAGAATGGGCGCTATTATGAATCGTGATATGCCAGATGGTGATCCTAACGGTTCACCTAAAGAAAAGCGTAGAGCAAAAGCAAAAGATGATGCTATGAAAGCTATTAACGATATCCGAGCAGAAGCAATTAAGTATGGTTACTTTCCTGGAAAAGAAAATGTACCACTTACTGCTGCACAATTTGAAAGCTTGTTCTTTAAAATAGTAAACGCTATGAATGTAGATGCTGAATTTAAAGAAATGATTTCAGAAGTTAATGCTAGACGTAAAGAGATTGCTCAAGAGCGTAAGCGTAAAGAGCAGTACAGCTAAATAAAAATACCCCACAGGGAATCCTATATGGAAACCTTGTGGGGTATTTTATTTTATAGCTTTAAGCCAGCTGCTTTAGCTGCTTTTAGCGCCATGCTTCTTTGTTTATCAGCTTTATGTTTTGCTTCGTTTTCATTTAAGCCTTTTGCAATATAGCCAGCTACATTTTCAGCATGCATCTTATCTAACATTACACGATTAAAGCTTTCAGAGCCAATGATATCGTCTGAAATACCTAGCTCTTTAAAATCAACATCTGTAACTTCGTGACCTAGCTGTGATAGCCAGTTATTATTTTCTGCCATAGTAACCTCCTAACAGAAGAAGTAATTAGAATTGTGTACACCTTTAATATTTAGCGTACCAATAGTAGGCACAATGCCCTGATAGCCCTTTCCGAAAGGAATACTATCATAGAAGTTCTCTGTATCGTAGATTGATACAAATTCTTCTCTTGTTTTAGTCATAAGAGACTCTACGTCTCCTGCATGTGTACTGAACGAATCATGCACAGCACCAAAGTCGCCTTCCCAATTAGCAATAGTAAGAGCCATGTGGCTAGCATCCATACTATGTACAAAGTTAGGGCTTATACCACACATAAAACCACGCCTGTCAGGTATATCAGTTTGTTCTCTGATAACATGTTTAAAGCGTATTTCACCTTCAGGGGTATTGAACCCGTAGCAATCTACTTTTACTGGACGTGTGCGGTAGCACTCGTATACAACTGGGAAGCCCGAAGGGGTCACCCATTCAATACCTCGGCCTCTATCTGTGCCATAGTCTTTGGCCCAATTAATGATCTCTTGATCGGCTAATCGTTGTAAGTACCGCATAGTGTCTAGCGGCCCTGGACAGACTTCTTGAATGGCTCTGATAACCTGATTGCTTAATTCATCACAATCCCATGTGCTTATATTATACTCTTCGGTAAATCCGAATTGGTAACAATCACTGTACATAGACTCAGACATTTTCTTTTGTCCACAACTGTAAGCACGAGTCATAGCACCCCGTTTAGCAATGCCCTTACGGATATGCTTCATAGGCATTTGGCGTTCTTCAAACCACTCAGGCATACGTTGCGTAAGCCGCTTAGCTACCTGTACATAAAAGTCATTTTGTATTTCGGTAGGAACAAGACCGACTAACAGCCCTGTCTTATCATCTTTAGACATAGCACCTAGGTGTTGCCATCCGTTGTTAGCGCCATCAATTGGGATGGGTAACTGAGTATAAAAGTCTCCTTCAGCTTTAGAGTACTTATACCATTCAATACAACAAGCTAGAAAAGAAATGGGCTTTTCAGCTTCATCAGCAAAGATTTTCATTTCACCTAGTTCAAGTATGTCGTTAATATTTTGCTGTGTCCACATAGCTCTATCTTCAAGAGTCATTTTATCTACTGAGATAGTATCGAGTTCTTCTTGCTCAAGTACACTACGGTAATCGGTAGTTACCCAATCGGGTATCTCATCTATGCCGTAAGATTGATTGTAAGAACAAGCTGTATGAACACCAAGCCAAAAGCTAGCATTGGCATCAAACAATTTACCTTTAGCAAACAACAGTTGACCTCTTGCAATATCAGAGCCTTGAAAGTTAAAGAAGGGTTCTGAGTAATACAATCGACCACGATAATCTGCATCGAGATAAAAGCTAAACTCTTTATGCAGCCACTTCGCTGCGATAGCCATTACTTCTTTTACTTCTCTATTCTTAGAGGCTTGACGTTGGTAAAGCTTTTCGTTTTCTTTATCATCATCACCAGTAAACTTATCTGACTTAATAAAGTTATCCCAATGCTTTAGTATAGCTTCGTGTATATCAGGGTTAACTAGCCAACGAGTTGATTGTAGCTTGTCGATTGCTTTAACAAACAAAGCATCCTTGTGTTTAATAAATCTATACTCTTTAGATTTATCCCAAGTTTTAATTACACTACGTCCATTAGCTTGGATTAAACTAGTAATAGGTTCAATTGGTGTATCGCTAATACAAACAGTTCTACCTGCAATAGCTTCCATATCGCCCCATTTGTCGGTGGCATGGATAGTTACTGGCTTACGGCTCTTCATATGGCCTACTTGTATAGTAAGATAGCCACACATAACAAAACCTTCGATGACAAGATCGCCTACGCGAACATGGTCTCTAAAGTTTACATTAGTACTATCCCACCCTTCAACAATATATTTACCTATTGCCATTGAAGCTTGTGTAATAGCAGTTTCACCTTCAGTTTTACTACGCTTAAAGCAACGTTGTATTGTTTTCCTTGCGTACGTAATCATATCTTCGATTAGGAAATCTAACATATCAACACCATCGGTGTCAATCATACGCATTAATTGTAAGTTACGTCTTGGCTTGACACCTAAGTCTTCACCACGAATTTTATTTAGGAGATAGTCCTTCACATCTTCCATCTGTTTCTCTTTTCCAAACATCTACGCCCCAAGTCGGGGCAGGTGGGTTGTTAAGTGTATATGTGTCACACGTTAACGGATCATAGTTAGATTTAATTCCGACTAAAATCTCATAGTTTTCGACAGGAAACATTTGTCGAACTTCATCTAATTGCTCAGGCTCACACTGAACCCAAGCAACTAGGTTAGGTATTTTATTATCTAATCTGTAATGGATTTGCATAATCGTATCATGCCCTTTTCTTTAAGGAGTGTATATGATTCAAGATACTTATCGTTTGCTTGTTCAATGACAACCTCGCTGATCCCAGATTGCAAGATAAGTTTAGTACATTCCATACAAGGCGCGAGCGTAGTGTACAATGTGGAAGCAGATCCGTTGCCTCCAGTACGAGCAAGCTTAGTGATAGCATTAGCTTCAGCGTGTATAACATAAGGTAGTGTAGCCCCAGTACTAGGGTGCTTACACTCATTAGGAAACCCCGAAGGAGTTCCATTCCAACCCATCGAAATAATATTTCCATCTTTGACAATTATAGCTCCAACTTTAGTATCTGTATCATATGACATTTGACTTACGCGTTTAGCGATATCCATATACATATCATCGTAACGCGCTTGTTTTATTGAGTTCATTGTAATCTCCTATCGACCTTGTCCTCGATATTTCTTACGGGTTTTATACTTCTTTCCTGTAAAGGTAGTACGCTTTCTAGCCTTTAGCTGGAAATACATTGTATCATTATTTACTCTTTTTGCCATTATTCATAAGCCTGTTCTAGTTGTTTCTCTAGTAATTCTATTTTATTAGCACGCATTATAGCTTGACTGCGGTACTTGTTACGTTCAACAGTAAGACTCGCGTTAGCCTCTTTGACCAACGCAAGCTCTTGTTGTAGTAAACCTATTTGATTGTATAAAGCTGTTTCACTCATTACATTACCTCAAAGTCAATACTGGTTTCATCGTGATACTTTAATCTCGTAGTATCGTGATCATACTTGGCATGTCCTGCAGGTCCAGTCTTTCCTGAGAAGCGTGACTTAAGGACAACGAAGTTAATAGTATTTCTGACTTCATCATCTTCATTAGCCATGTCTCTGGCAAAACCAATAATGTCAAATGATATTTGTTTAATAGAGCCTGAGCCTTTAATATCATCCATACTAGGAAGCTTACCTTGCTCAAAGGTTGCTCCACCCCCTTGTACTTTTCTAAGGTGAGAAATAACTCCAAGCCATATATTATGTTTCTTAGTAATCTTAAGTAGATCTGACATGACTTTGTCAATAGCTTCATTACCAGTGTACCCTTCAGCACCTTCAGATACTGCAATTGTAATGTGATCCAGAATAAGATATTTACAGCCCATAAGAGCCATATACTCAATCTTATCAATAAGAGACTCATCACCAACAGAGCCTTGATGATCCAATAGTACAAGGCGTTCATTACCGAATACAGCACGAGATGCCTCCTCTTGTTCTTCAAGAGATACATCGTACTCTTGTAGGTTACGTTCAAGTTTCATTTGAATAAACTTTTCTGCGGTATCACCAACAGATTCTTCAAGTGAAATCATACCGATTTTATCATCAGACTTATCAAGCAAGTCTAAAACAATCTCTTTAATAACAGTTGACTTACCACTACCAGTACCTGAAGTGAACAAAGTAATTTCACCGAAGCGCATACCTTTAGTCTTCTCATTAATCCCTGTTAAGCAAGCAGGATATGGTACAGACTCTGTAGAACGCCTAGCTAAGTATTGTTCCCATACAGGGTCATGTCCTACTACGATACCAGCAGGACTAAAGGATTGTGCATCCCAGATAGCACGCATAACGCCTTGATAGCCTGATGCCTTGTAGAGTTCACAAGGGTCTTTAGCTGTTGTCGTAGCAATCTTAACCTTATCAATACCGATAATATTAGCGGCTTCTTTTATAGCTTTCTTTCCTGCTGCATCATTGTCAAAGAACAATACGACTTCTTCAAATGACCTAACCCATTCTCTTGCTTGCAACAAACTCTTGAGGTTACTAGCTGAGGCAATACTAATCGCAGGATAAATCTTATTATAATGCTCCAGAGAGGCTTGTGCAACGGACATTGCATCAAATTCACCTTCCGTGATGACGAGGCGTTTGCCTCCCATTCCAAAGCTTTGACAACCAAAAGGCCAGACATCTTTAAAGTC
>ENA-OUOG01001673-OUOG01001673.1-marine-metagenome-genome-assembly--contig:-NODE-1673-length-24963-cov-5.160331_pt1 | contig 24963 bp, 46 predicted proteins | sample MGYA00248635_ERZ508505 | MGnify/ENA primary metagenome ERZ508505 (study PRJEB26176, sample SAMN06267871) | marine metagenome | isolation source: Saanich Inlet, British Columbia, Canada | place: Pacific...
TCGATAACATTTCTGTCGTTTTCATATTGATTATTAATTATGGTTTATATTAAATGTTTTCTAGTGATTTTGCAATACGGTATGTGTCCTCGTATTTAGCCAAAAACTCATCAGACATTTGTTGTATTCTTACTAAATCTTCTAGTCCCTCTTCTCCTATTTGATAGGCTTCGTTGTTAGAGTAATCTACTCCTAATTCGATTGCAGCCTCTCTAAATTTTGTCATAGCATCCGTAATTACCATTATACTATTAGCTAAACTATCAAAATTATAGTTTTTGTCAACAAATTCATAGGATTCAATAAAAGGATTCATAGCAAAAGCAACAGAGTCCATTGCGTTATTAAATTCTAAAGCGGTTGTATCTAAACTTTTTACTTCATTAAAATTCATACTATCAACCGTATGCATTCCAACTGCTTGGTCTAAGTCTTGTGCTAAAGATAAATCTACTTTTTTAACTCCTTTACTTAACGCTTCGTATACTTTTCTTTTTGTGTTCATATTATCTATCTATTAATTGTAATAATTTACTTGTATCTGCATCGTAATCGTGATACTGACCTACAAATTGTGTATCTAATATATCTACTGCTTCTGCATAATTAGGCATAAACTCAAAGGGAGCTGCGCCTAACTCTTCCGCTTTCATTTCTACTTCTTGCATAATATCAGAGAGTCTGCTATATTTAATCTCCGCTTCAACCTCCATACTTAAAAGGTCATCGTATAATTTTTCAAACTCAAACATACGGTTTAAAACATCTGATGCTTTTTCGCTTAGAAGTGTTAAGGATGACGTTATAGACCTATCTAATTCTAATACTTCATCAAATTTACTTTCATAATCGCTTATCAAAGACAAGTCTACTTTCTTCTTTTCTGAAAGTTTACTAAATACTATCCTTTGTGTGTTCATACTATTATAACGTTTATATTAATTTATTGGTTTTTTTACTATGCTTTTTTCTGAATAATGTACCACTCCGTACCGTCACTCCAGATAGCTAACCCCTCAAACGCTTTATTGATTCTGTATGCGTTGACGCTTCCGTCTAGTGTTTCTGGACTTTTAGGGTATAGATCTAAATGCGTATTATTAACAAAAGTACTATCCGAAATAAAACGTATAATTCTATTTGGGTTTGAAGACGCACTAGGCAACGTATAATCAGCCGTACCAGAGCCTCCATTCCAACTAAACTTAAACATTCGTACCTCATCATAAGTCGATACGTCAAGGTTTACGTCTACGTCTGGCTCTGCCGTTAAATGCTCAGATACTATATAGTTTTTTATTTGATGTAACGTTGCTTTTTTTGTTTCGCTACTCTGTACCACAACTATTGACTCGTCCCCTTGTAAAGCCGTTGCACTGTTTAAATCACTAATTTTCTTATTGCTCATTATATTTCTATTTTATATCTGTTTTCTTGTAAAATCGCTGAGCCGTTTTCTTGTGCTAAATACACAAACGTACTACCAGTTCTACCTATACCTTGCGCCCATAAACTTCCGTCACAACATCTAACGTCATACGTGTTTGTATCCTTACAGAGACAACCTCGATTACTGTTTCGTGGACTTGTACGGCTAGGCGTTTTATCATTTCTTTTCATTGTCTAGCTTTTTAAGTTTATTAATTGCCCACTCTACTCCAGACGTTCCACCCCAAGCGTCCCACATTATTCCTCCGCAACCCTCCGAATAAGGTACGTCCTTGTTCTGCTGATGTCTTTTAAAACTAGCCATACGTGAAATCGTATCTCTACTGATTTTTTCTTTTCGTGCTAATTGTCCAGCACGTGTCCAACCTACTTGCGTTCCACAAGACGATCCGTTTTTTTTCTTCCAAGCTATTGCCTTTTTTGCATTGTTACTTGCGCTCTCTGGATAATCATTGTAAGACTCTAACTCTATTTCCGACTGGAGAATCATTTCTTTAATTTTCAACAACTCCATTCCAGCCTCAATCTCTTTCATTAGTTCTTCTTTTTTAGAACGCTCAACAAAGTAACCCTCTATACTAAATCCTCGTACCTTTCCGCTTTTCACATACTCTTGCCAAACCTCTTCGTTCGTAACTTTCATTGTACCTACCCACGTTCCGACTGGTAAATTCATATCGTATAATTGACTCTTGTCTTTTACATTGTCTTCAACTATCCAACTTTCGACTAAACTTAGTCCAGATAATTCCATTTGATGCTCGTAAGTAGAATTGTTTTGATTGCCGTATATTAAAAACATTTCAGAGGCTTTACGTACAGTTTCTTTAGAAAAATGAATGTAATACTCTTCCTCTCCGTCTCTTCGGTAAATCATCTTATTTGGAACGAGTAACGCTCCAGTAAGTAACCGTTTATCAGCATCTACTTCTGCAAGTTTATACTCTTTTTGATTGTTTAACGCAACAAAGTTCTCTTCTATCGCTGGATGCTCAACTATACTTATAGCGTCTATACCAGCAAATAAGCTATCCTCTGTTTCTTCAATTATTAATTCTACAATTCTCATACTATTATAACGTATTTTTTTTGTTTTTAGTTAAAAGGTTGCGCCCTCTACTATATTGTTTTCTAAACTCTGTGCCGTTGTAACGTCATTCGCTACTACATACGTTTGTATTGGTTGTTGCGACTGTCCAGCAACTGCGTCTGCTAACTGACTTGTTTCTGTTGCTCCGACTACATTAAAACTAGGCGTTTGTGATTGTGGAGGCGCACCGCCACCGCTTACACTTCCTCCTCCTCCTCCAGCACCTACTTTTGCTCCAGCACTTCCTAACTCGCTGAGACCTTTAGCGGTTGCCTTTATTGAAGACGCTATACCTAAACCAGCACTTATACTATTTATAGCTACCCACGGTTGACCTCCAGTTACTGGAGAAGCCGATACCGCCTTTGCGTTTGCAATGTTTGTGTTAACTAATATCTTTGCTATACCAGCCGCATTTTCTGCAATAAGCAACGCTTTCTGTACTCCTATGTTATCTCCAGCCATATCTTTAATTAAGCCTATGCCTTGCTCTGCAACTCCTAAAGCCGCTAATTGTACTGCCGCCTTTGCTTCTTTTTCTGCAATTTCTATTTCTACCCTAGCATCTGAATACTGTTTTAGTAATTCGTTTTTCTGTTCTTGTGATAAAGTCTCGTCTTCTTGAAGTAATGCCGTTCTTTCGTTTATTAAGTTTCTTTTCTCTTCAAAGTTTAAAGCGTCTAATTCCTTATCGATAGATAATTCCTCAATTCTTTTTTCTTGTTTTCTTTTCTTCTTATCCTCCTCTTCTTTATCTAGCTTGTCTTGTTTTGCTTTGTCCTCGTCTTCGTTCTTCTGTTTTAACTCTTTTAACTTTTGGTCTCTAGCGTCAATCAACTCTGCCTCTTGCTCACTGTCTTTTCCGTAATAAATTCTAGCCTCTTCTAAAAGTTTATCGTATTGCTCTCTGACTTTTCTTAACTCTTCCTCTCGTCTTTCGTCTTCTGTATTTATTTGACCTTGTCTAATTCTTTCTAAAGCCTCGTTCTTTTTTCTTTCTGCATCTAACGCCTCTTTATCTGCTTTGTCTTTTTTATCCTTTCTTTCCTTTTCAGCGTCTTGTCTTCTTTTTTTCTCGTCCTCTTCGTTTTTCTTTTTATCGTCTGCCGCTTTCTTCTCAATAGACAAAAGATTAATTTCTAATTTCTGTCTGTTTAAGATAGCCTTGTTTATTTTCTCCTCAACGTCAGCAATAGCCTTATTCTCTTTCTCTCTATTTCTAATTAACTTCCATTTCTCTGACTCCGCTTTTAGTATTTGTAACTGAGACTGCAAGTTCTCTAACAATAAGTCATTCTCTTGCATCTGTACTTTAAGAAGTTTCTTCTTTTCTTCTTTTATAAAAGTCGTATCCTTGCCTTGTAATTCTAGTATTTTCTGCTGGTTTTGTGCAATAGCTAACTCTTTTTCAGTATCTGCTATTATATCCCTATGCACCGCCTCTTGCTCCATTAAAGCCTTAGTTCCGTCATCGAATAAAGCGACTATTTCTTCCCAATAAGCTATGATTAAACCTAAAGCCACAACAATAGCACCGATACCAGTTGCCAATAACGCACCCTTTACTCCTTTTAAAGCTTTACTAAAAGACTTTGCGCCTTTAACCGCACCAGTAATTTGACCAGCTAAATCTTTTACTTGTCCAGCATATCCTCCAGTAACTTTGTCTAATAATTCAAAACCCTCTCTGTTCTTGTCTCCAGTTGACGCTACTTGTTCTAAATTATCATTTAAACCGCTGAGAGCCTTTTCTGCTTTACTAGTTTTAGCTTCTACTTCTATTGTTACCTTTTCTGCCATACCTCTTTTTTTATTTGTTTATACGCCTCGCTAAACGTTTCTGGTAGCTTGTATTTACCTTTAGCTATATCTATATACTCTCCTTTCAAATCGTAGTCTAAAGCCTCTAATATGTCTTTAATCATTTTATGGTGGTGTTATGTTGTTAGTTGTTACTGATTCTACCGTATCAAATGAGTAATATCCGACTGAATACTTAACTCTCACTGAAACCGTATATTCTGTGTTTTCGTCTAATCCGTCTACAAGTTGACTAGTTGTAGTGTTTCCGTTAGAATTGTATAAACCTCCGTTTAAATAAACGTCATAGTTTGTAATTGTCGGCTCACTAAGTAAACTCCAGCTAACTAAAAACTCAGACTTAAATACACTACTAATCGTTAATTGCCCTACTCTTCCTAAGTAAGCATATTGATTATTTTGTAACTGTGTTATATATTCGTCTTTGTTGTATAATTCTAAATCTGTTTTGTTAGTCAATAGATTAGTCTTTATACTGTTTATTCTAAATGATTTATTTGCTATTATAAATTTGTCATTTAAATTATAGTTTAACAATATACTTAATGGTAGGTATGCGGTGTATTTAAACATTCTAGAGTTAGGATCAAAGACCGTTTCCACATAATCATAGTATTCACTTTCGAATAAATTAGTGCTTTGACTTGGTTGTGTTTGTTCCCATTCATCAGCCTCTTCTCCAAAGTTTAATTGAAGTCTAGTAGTGAAACCCCAGTCGAAACTAGTTAATTGTGTTGGTCTTCTATAATGCGCTGGTGTACTTCCTCCAAAAGTTAATTCGTTATTTGTATTAGCTTGTCTTACCATACAAAACAATAAAGGCTCTCCAATCGTAGGCTCAAACTTCTTATCTAAAAATGCTCCTTGACCTATATAAGTTAAATCTCCAGTGGTCTCATTGTTTAAACGTTCATACATCATTTTCTCAAAAGGCAATTCAACGTTATATATACCTCCGTCCCATTCATTGTCGCCATAGTCTTCCTCCGCAAATCTGTTCCCTTGTATTTCGTCTGAGTATTGTACTAGAAAACTTTTCTTACTTTTGAATTTAAACTCCATTGCTTTGTACTGAAATATTCTTTCAACACTTGCACTTGACATATCTACGTATTTTGTTATATCATAACTTGTTCCTTGATTCATATAAAACGATGCACGTTGTACGTTTATATTGTCTCCGTCTTTAAACACTACAAGATTAAACATTTTAAATAGTCCACTTAAAAAGTCCATAACTTTCATATCTGGCATTTGTTTAGCCACATAAAAAGTCTTGTCTACATCCTCGTTCTCAGCCGTATATCTCACATACCAAGCATCAGTCCAAGTGCCGAATACTCTTCTCTGTTCTACTATTTTTAAAGTTTGGTTTAGTGCTATTGTATTTTCCGCTTCTACTTCTACTGTAAAATTTAAAGGTGGACCGCCCATCCAATCATTATCAAAAGTAAAAGAAGTTGTTGAAGTTGTAACTCCACTATGTTGTTCTGTGTACCACAATTGACTAGTGTTAGATTTATACACATTTACAGTATAGCTTTCAGTCGTACCAGTTGTAATTGTAATTTCCATTCTATACCTTTTTAGGTACGTGTAAACGCCCATTGTAAAAGGTCTTATATCTTCTATTGTACTAGGGCTACTGTCTAAAAAATTCCAGCCAATAGGCTCGTCAGTTTGATTTCCCCACCTATTTCGCACGATAAAAGTATCTCCTCCCTCTTCTGCGTTTGTTATATAACCCTCGTTTCTATGCATCCACATAAAGACGTCTTTAAAACTACTAGACTCAAAGAATCCCACTAAATTAATTTGTGAGTACGTTCTATTTATAGCCTCTATTATTGCCCTTAGTCTTATTGCTGGTTTTAAATCAGTCCATATAAGTTCTGTCCCAGTAATATTGTCTTCATATCCACTGCTTGAGTAGCGCATATTTTTACTATGATGTATGTTGGGTACTTGTATATCAGTACTTCCGTATATACTTTCTATTGTTGCATCATCATTAGTGAATAAGTTATTTATATTCGCTGAGTTGTACAAGAAATCTAAATCTCCATAATTAAGCCCAGAAAGTTTAGTCTCTCCTAAAACCTCCTTAAGTTCAACCGTATCTCCATAGAACACTACTTTGTATGCGTGTGCCTTATTGTCTTTTAACGATACGCTTTTAAATTGTATCTTTCCTTTTTTGTAGTCTACACCGTTTAGCTTTATTATAGCATCGTGTCTAAATCTAGCGTCAAAGCTATTCTCTATATCTGTATTCTCGTAATGTCTAAATAGTTTGTTATTTAACTTTGAGGCTGGTAGATTGAATTGCTGACTAAAAGGAGTAAATACTTTACTTATGTCTTTAACGTTTAGCAAGGTGTCTGTTATACTTATACTTTCATCCTTAAATAAATCCGCTCTAAAATAATCGCTTTCTATTCTGTATTGCTGACCATAAGTTAATGGTGTGAATATAGTATTGTTTAGTGTGAGTTCCGTATCACTAACCACTGCCGTAACTCTAGCAACACTGTCAGTTTCTCTATTTGTAACTACATCCCCAACTTCTACAATACCTAAAAAACTAGCCGTTGAGTCAATAAGTTGATTTGATACTGCCGCATTACCACCTCCATTGATACGCTTATATCCTTTTATGTATAATTCAATTATCTGCATTAACGTATGTTGTTTATAGTGTCAAAGGCGTATTGTACTTTTATAGTATAATTAATTAGCTTATCGTTTACTCTTGTCTTATATGTTAAGCCACTGTCTACTACTTTTATAGGCAACGTTTTATTGTCAACCTCTATCCAACAATCTCTGCTCAACTGCATTTGCTTAAACACCTCGTTATACTCTTCTGGATAAAAACCAGTATTCAAGTCTAGCTTTTCGTTTCCGTTCTTAGTCAACGTTTTATCTTGATGTCTACTTGTATCATATGTTCCGTTTACTATTATATTTCTTTTAAACGATTCTTGCTTTGTAGATAGTGTTTCATTGCTACGCTTAAAAAACCATATATCTTGTAACGCTCCAAACTTGTTTACGAACGTAACTTTCAACGGCTGGTACTTTGTCTCACAAACGTTTTCTACTGTTATAGGGATGACTCCACTATCCGTATCAACGTATATTGTATCAAAATCAAATAGCGTAAATTCATTAGCGAATTGTTGTAGGCAAACACTACCCTCGAACGTACCCTCGTCTTGTATAACTCTGTCTTCAAAGTCATCTACTCCGTTTGTTATGTTAGAGACGTATTCTATTTGTTCATCACTTTCCAGACTACTGCTAATTGTTCTTGTGTAAACTACTTCTCCGTTCAATTCAAATGTAACTGTATTTGTTGTCTCTGTGTCTACTGGTATAACCGCTGAGGCGTCATCTAATTTTACTATATGATTATTGCTTTGTAATAAACCACTTTCATTTTGTGGGTTTGCTCCCTCCTCGTAATATCCGTAACCATTGAAGCCTCTTAAAACCGTATAAGATGTAAAAGATTGTGGAGTGCCTAATATGTAATTCTTTGTTCTATACTCTACCCATACGTTTTCACTTACATAGTCTCCGTTAAAGGTATTCAATATATAGTCGTTCACTATTTCTGATATCTCAAACGATACAACGTAATTTATTGCAAACGATTGTAACGTAAACTTATTGCTTCTATTGAATTTTGTTCCAGTGTATACGTACAATTCCATATCGACTTGCGTCAAATTTGTAACCGCTGGAGAATCTCCAATCGTTATATAGTACGGACTTAATGTATTTACCTTGCTCATTTCTTAATATTCTTTTTCATCATTTTTATAAAATCTTGTACGTCTTTTTTAACACTATCTTCTAACTTATCACTAAAAGTGTTTACCGCTTTCTTATATGCGTTCGTGTAAAACAAACTAGGAGCAATACCATTTTTAAATATACTTCTAGCTATTAGGAATTGCACAGTCTTTCGTTTTAAAAACCTACCCTTTTCGTCTCTAGGTGCTATACTCTTTTTCACAATCCACTTATCCAGCTTTGAAGGAGGAGGCATTTTATCTCTATAACTGTATGGAGTATTGTATTTCTTTTCTACCCCACTGACTCCCTTATCTACAAACTCTCCGTAGTCTTCCATAAGTATATCAAAGCCAAAGCCACCTTTAGTCTTTGTTACCTTTGTGCCTTGTAAGCTATCCTCGAGCGCTCCACCGCCTTTTCCAGCGTTTATAAGGTTAGCCTTTGCCTCTTCAATAATAGTGTCTCTAAGAGTCTCTAATGCAATCTTTAGGTTTTTAGTCTTCACAGATATCTATGTTGTTCATTACGACTAACGAAAATGTCAACGCCCAACCAGCAACTAAATTCTCAAACCTATCTTTGAAAGGCTCTAATGTTGTGGATGATTCTATTTGATAACCGTCTCTGTGAGTCTGACCTTTACGCAATGTCTGTACAAATTTATTAAGTACGGCTAACTGAGTGTTCTTAACATCCATTTCATTGTCGTTACCTATAAATAGATCTACGACCTCATCCTTGCTAACGTCTACTATATCCATTGCTATAATGTTAAAGTTAAACGTCATTGTTTGTCCGTTCTCTTGTACGTTTGTTAGAATCATATGACACAAAGGAAAGATACTTTGTTTGCTTAAGTCTACGTCAGTGATATCGCCTCTAGTTACAGTGTTTACGTTTATATCTTGTAAAAGTAAATCTTTCAACGTATCTAAAACGTCATAATATGCAATCGCTCCTCTGTGTGTTAATAATGTCATTTAAACTTCTTTTTTATATTTCTTCTTTCTAATTCTGTTTTCTCTTTCATAAACGTCAATGCATATAAACAAGCGTGTACGTTCATTTTAGTTACATCGTCTATCTTCAAAACGTCAAATCCAGCAAGTGCTTGAATTGATTGATACCACCCCCATTTATTGTTGAAGTTTGATTCTGCGTCCAGTCCTCCAGATTCTCCTCCTCCAAATATTTCGTCATAGCTTGAGACAACTCTTTCCCTAAATTGTAAAAAAAAACCATACTACTGATTACCGCATCCATTGGCGTATGCAACATTGCGTCGTAATACCTATCTCCTTTATATTCGTCAATCAAATACTTATCTCCTACCTTTTGCTTTATAGGTCTATATAGTACCGCCATTGCTTTATACATATTATCCCAGTCTCCTAAATTAGAGTCTAAGTCTACATACTCTCCAAAAGTCATATCGTCTAGCTTAGGAATGAAACCAAACTCCGTATCTCCTAGCTTGAATGTTCGCACTAAGTCTGGCTTTTCGGATAATGTTAAGTTTATAATATTCATTATTCTTCTAACGTCCGATAGCTTATACTCAACCGCTTCTATTAGTGGTATATTGCAGAATATCTCTAACGTCTTTTGTGATAAAAACACTTCGCTATTATCATCGTTTTCATTAGCCTCTAAGACTTTCAAATACTTAACGTATTGTGATAGCTTAATTTCCGATAGTTTGTTAGGTACACTTACTTGTAACTTCATATTAATATAACGTATAAATTATTAGTTTTTTGATTTATTCTTATAATATAGCGTAACGCCCAAAGTTTGGCTTGCTGATTATACTATATGTCCCATAGCGCACCGCATCGATAATGTGATTGTTCTTATCTTCTGGAACGTTTGTTAGCTTACCGCTCTTGTCTTCTAACCATTTGTAATTTCTAAACTCTTGTATTGCGTTGTGGCTATCTTTATGTATGTTTATTTTGTATCGCTTCAATAAGTCAATACCAGCGTTCACACTGTCTCTACCTTTTATACTTCCTTTTACGTTCCAACCCATACGCTTCAACTCATCGTTAAGTCGTGGCTCTGCTGAGTCTCCCCATATCATTTCTTTGTTTATCCCTATCTCTTTAAACTTTCGATGTATATCTCGTCCAGTCATCATCGTCTGGTAAACGTATTCTTTTAGATACAGTTCGTGTTCTTTTTTCCAGATACCTACTAAAGCCGTTGGGTCGTTGGAGTACCCATAGTCAAGTCCAAAACTTATAAACTTAGCGTCATCTGGTATTTTATCCACTAAGTTGTGTGTAAATATAACAGACTTACTTACTCCTTTAAGTCCGAGTCCGTATACTTGCCAATACTGTTCGTCTGTATCTCTTAGCCTTTCAATCTCTTTTACTAAGTTCCCATCCAAAAACGGATTGTCTAAGTATGTTGTTATATGAAAGTCGCAATCTTCTCGCTCTATAATCTCGTCATATAACCAGTGGTATTCGTCTGAGGGGTTATAGTCAATTATAATGCGCTCACTTGTTCTGATGTTTAACTGAAAAAAGTCCTCCCAGTTTAATTCGTTAGCTTCATTTATAAACAACAAGTCTCGTTTTCTACCCCTAATTTTCTGTGGCTCATCTAAACTAACAAACTCAACGAGGTTACCGCTGAGTCTATATTCATTAAGGCTTTTACTATGCAACGCCTCGTTGTATAAATTATGTTCATTGATTAGAGTAAAGAAGTCTCGCATACTTGACCCCCTAAGACTCGGACCAGTCTTCCTACAAATCGTTATAATCTTTCCAGTGTTTACCATACAATACTTAAATATTATCCATATAAGTATGTTGTAGGTTTTACCAGAACGAGTACCGCCTTGTTCTACTACTATTCTTTTGTCGCTACGATCTAAATGTCCAAAGACACTATTCGTTTTTATCTGGATAGATGACCTCAATATTTATATCTAAATTACTACCGTCTACGCCAGTGATTTCTTGTCTCTCAACGTAGCCTCTATTCTTAAACTTTGTTTTGCATAAAAAGATTACCGCTGAGGGATGTCCCTCGTTAACTAACTCATAAAGTTTTGTCTCTGCGAAATCTCCTACTACATTCTGTACTTCTTCAACTCGGTCTTTAAACTCCTCGTCTTCTTTCATCCACCTATAAGGTGTTGTTCTATCTATACCAACTTGCTTTGCGGCTTGTGATACTATACCTAACGCCTTTTCTAATGCAACAATAAACGCTTCTTTTTTTAGTGTTGTTTTTGTGGTTTTTTTATCTATGTTGTTTTTGGACTCTTCCACGCTCTACTGTATTTATGTTCTTTTATATTTAAGGCATCAAATACTCCGTCTTTATAAAGTAATTCTACCTCGTCTTTACTTGCTCCTATACTTTTTTGTATATAATCTCTATCTACTTTGTGTTCGTCTATTAGTTTTTTAACAATACTATGCATCTTAAACGAAACGTGGTTACCTTTTGCTCTATTTATTCTTATAGTCAATAGCATACGTTCTGGCTCTGATAAGTCCATTACTACGCAAGGTACTCTACCTTTGTATTTTTCTTTTACTAATTTGCTACTCTTCGATAAAAACGTTCTATGAAATCCGTCAATAATCGTTTTGTCTTTGTTTATAAGAATTGGCTGAATCCAGCCGTTCGTCATTAAACTTAATTCTAGTAGCTTTAACTCTTTGTTAAGTACTACGTTAGGGTTGTAGTCGTTAGCGTTTAGCTGGTCTACTTCTACCCATTCTACATTTGTGATTGGTTCGTCTTTATACATTATGGTCTCTTTTTAGTATTGTGAAATCGTGTCTATATACTGGAGGATATTGTTTACCGTTATTTATCTCCTCAAAATATTTTTCTACCGCTTTTTTATTTCGTCTCACGCTATGGTGCATCATATGACAACGCCAACAGATTGGCTCTAACGCTTGATTTATTTTCTCTACCTCTTCTGGATAAATGTGGATAGGGAAACGATTAAACACTTCTTCTAGTGTGTTGTGTGTAACATCATAGTCCTCATTGTGCAAATGAAGTATGCCCTCTTCTTGACCGCAACGTCTACACTTTTTTGGTAGTGGAATCCACCCCATTTTCTTTGCTCTTGTTGTTAGTTTTAGTGATGCTTTTCGGAACTCTGCGCTCCAACCTTTGTAACTTTTCATTGTTTATAGTTTTTGTTTTACATATGTGATGCCGTTCTTACCGACTGACTGTACCTCGAATCCGCTTTTTAAAAACTTAGGCAAACTCATTTCTGTACAATACGCAGTCAATACCTCTGGCTTGTATAATAAGATACGATTTATTCTAGACTCCCACAAGTTAGAATACACTTTTCTACCCCTATATTCTGGCTTAACGTATGCGCTCTTTAACCTTATATGCTTGTCGCTTATCTTCATCCAACCAGCAACTCCCACTAACTTGTCGTCTATGTAGCAACCTAAATACTCAGTCTTGTCGTCATACTTTTGAATCGCTACTCTACTGGAGCGAAACTGTTTAGCAAATCTTATGTATACTTCACTATGCTCTAGTGGACAAATTTTCATACTCATAATATATTTCTTTTTTATCTCCAGTTGGTTGTATTTCTCTTTTATATGCGCCTCCTATGACCTTTGAAAAAACGTATAAGGCTGGGTAACCACCGAAAACGTTGTCTGGTCTAGTGTTGTTCTTACGAGTCAAACGAACTCTAGATACTTTCTTCATAGCCTCGTTCTTCTGATACTTGTCAGTTATGTTGTCTTCTATATATCTATATATTGCCGCCCAATAATCTCCATTACACTTCTCCTTATATAATAACGCAATTTTTGTAGAATTTCCTTTAACCGCATCTTTATAGTATCTAGCTTGTACTTCGACTTCTGGCCATATTCTTATAATATTGTTATAAAGAGTAGGATCTAGCGTCTTAACTCTATGTAGATTTTTTGCCGCCTCTGCGTGTAAAACAGTAGCTACCCTTAAACTATCTCTATTGAATATCTGCATATCATAAACTTGACAATACTCAATATCGTTATCATAAAAGTACTTAAATATATCTTTCTCTTTCCAGTCGTATATCGGTTTGCCTAACGTTGCGTTTTTTAAGGCTGGATTTTTTGTCAAATAAGAAACCTTGCTATTTGTTATACCGCTGAATCTTATTAAACTTTCATCTGCTCGTGTACCTACAAGTGTACAAACTCTCCTATTTTTCTTATCGAATAAAACCTTGTCAAATTTATACTGGTCGTATACTCCTTTCAATGTTATAGCGCAGTCTGGTTTTGGTATTACCCAGTCTCTATTCTCATCCCATTGTATGTACTTACGCTTCTCCCCTAATATATATATCTCACTTTCTAGCTGAGTCGCATAGTATCTAAAGTTATACTTTGGATTGTCTACAAACGTTAACACAAAATCTCTTACTGGTGTATTGATTGTTTCTTCGTCCCTAAATATAACGTTTATCTTATCAGTGAAACCCTCTTTCTCAAAGTACTCTTCGACTAGCTTCAACATTGCTAAACTATCTTTACCCCCAGAAAAACTTACCCACACTTCATCGTGGCTATTGTAGATTTTATCTATTCTATCTAAAGCCGCTTCGTATACATTTCTGTCTTCGTATATTAAATCTTTAAGAGTCGCCATTTACATCATATTCTATAAATTTTAATATTCGTTTACTATCAGATATTTTATTATCCTCATAAACCTCTGCTATATATCGTAAAACTCTTTGTGATATATTTTCTGAATCTTTAAAGTTATTCTTTAGACGCTTCAAAAACCCATACCAAATTTCTAATTCTTCTTCGTTTGTAAAGTATATAGTATAATCATTAAATTTTTCATTCGTTACTCCGTCTATCGTTTCGTCATCCTTATCGTCTTTGTCCTTAAATAGTGCTGGATTCAAGTCCATACCATAAGAGTCTAGCGTCATAGGGTTATAGTCTGTCGATAGCATATCCCAGTCCCATTCTCCGTAGCTGAGGTTATCTTTAACCACAAACTCTTTACACCATTCCTCATAAGTCTTAGGAGTCTTCCCCTTTTCTAACAACCTATCGTTCATCTTGTCCGTCATTTCTCTAGTGAGTCTGTCGGTAGGTACTTTTTTCCAGCCGAGATCTAAACACGCACGTAAACGCATATTTCCTCCAATGACTATATTATTCTCATCTACTGTTATTGGATTTAACTTCATAAACTCACTACTCTCATCTATACTACGCCTCAAAGATTTAAACTTCAAGTCTTTTATAAATCGTGGGTTATTATCGTTTAATTTAATTTCGCTAATCGGTAACTGTTTCATATTGTTCTTGTTTAATTTCTTTTATTGCTTTGTTCATTGACTTTGCTACTATTTCTCTAGTTAAAGCTATTTCAACTTCTTGTTCTAAATAACCAAAAACCTTGTCTTTTATAATTAAATGTTCTTGTTCTAATTCTATTAATAGCAACTTATACATTTTGTAGTATTTCGGCTCGTAGTCTTCTATTGTATGAAATTTATTATACGCATAAACTAAAGTACTATGTCCTCTCCCTAAAAACTTTGCAATCCTTTCATACGTGCAACCTAGAAATTCGTCCCTCATAATTTTAACAAATACAAGTCTAGCGTATACGTGGTCTCTTTTACGGCTCGGCTCTTTTACATCCAAGTCTGAATAGTATAGTATTCTTTGCCTCACGTGTTCCAGTGAGTTTTCGCTCATATGTCTCATAATGTTCCAGTTATTAAAAATTCGTTAACGTCAAAATCTTCTGATATATAATCTTCGTATATCGATATCGCTCTCATCACTTCGTCTTTGCCTTTATTATAAAAGTCTTCTGACACATCCCAAACCGCAATATCTAAATTCTTTTTATCAATACATAAAAACTTAAAGTCCTTATAATCTACACCAAATAACTCACAATATATGTAAACTTGTAAATAATACCTATACTTCTGAGCCGATTTGTCAAAGTTAGAAACGTCAATCGTTGTCTTTAAATCTATAATAGCACCAGACTTTTTGAATATATCTGCCTTTGCTCTAAAAGGATATCCGTTTATCAATCCAATCGCTGGTATCTCAGTTACGCTATTTCTCATCAGTTCCATAGCTTTACTGTTTTTACTTATAGCATCTACCAAACGTTCTGCGTCATTCTTTTCTTTCATTGTAAAAACGTCTGGATACTCTGCCTTAGCTTCTTTGAACTTTTTTGTGTTCTTGCTTTGCACGTCTACAAAAATTACGTCTTCCATTTTTTCTGGCTCTAATATCATTGTGTGAAATAACCAGCCGTCTCTTAACGCTTGACTACTTTGCTCTTGCCCATACTTCATAACGTAGTGATATGTCTTAGGACTGTCTAAGAGTAGCTTTAAATTGCTTGAAGAGAACACCGTCTTTCCTAGATACCCATAGTAAAATTCGTCTGAGTAGGCGTTGTCTATTAACTCTTGTAATTCGTGTTCCGTATTGTCTAATAATTTTATCTTCATTGTCATATAATTGCGTTATCTAATTGTTCTATAATATGTCGTAACTCGCTACGCTCAAACTTACCAGTTACCTCAGCGTTGTACGTTTTAAACGTCAAGTGGTACATATCCTTGTCTGTATCGTTTTTACTTTCTCGTTTTCCTAAGTGTTCAATGTTTATACTGAATTTCATTTTGTTATGAATTTTGCTAATTGTTGGTACTTGTCTTTCAAATACTCTTTTTCACTCGCTACTTCGTTGAAGCATATTTCTGTTATACTAGGCAAATCTCTAAATAATTCATAAGCATAGAAAGTCAATACAGTACCGTCTTCCAGTTCCATATTAACTTCTCCATTTTTGCCACCCCATAGACTAACCGTCTTTTCTATATATATCTGTTTCATCTTAATTAGTTCTAAATATGTAATACAATGCTCCGTCTATCGTGTGTTCATATTCGTTGCCGTCATAAGTAGCAAAGTGATGACCGTAGCCGTCTACGTGGCAATTCTCTGCCGTCTCTTCCCAATCAATAGCTAACCAGTCTGGTGCTTTTATATCGTAACAATCCTCCACCATTTCTTTAACTGAGTCTACATAAATATCCCAGATAAAATCTTCGTGAATAAACCTATACTCTTCTCCGTCTAACTCTATAAAAAAGTCATCATAGTCTGTGTATAGCTTGTCTTCTAATTCTCTAACTTCGTCTCTATCTATTAATAGATCTAATTCTTGTGATATGCATTCCAGCACATCTCGTCTTTTACTTTTTTTCATTGTTTTCGTTGTTTTTATTGTTCTAATATTTCTATAAATTCTGCGTGTTCTCTACATTCTCCACATATATCTGTGTCGTTCCAACGGTCTGCTCCGCAACAGTTTGAAGACTCGTACCATTGTTCTACTTGCTGAGGCTTTGACCTAATAAAGTCTCTAACTACTTTTGGGAATCTTATTCTCATAACCAGCCGTATTTAAACTTTACTATTGACCACCACGTTAAGTGTTGATACTCTTCCTCAGTGTAGATATGTATTCTACCATTCTTGTCTATTATAGCGTGTAAACCGCTGGGTAAAATTTTATGTGTCATTTTAGTTATCATTAAGTTTATCGTATAAATAATCTGTTATTTCATCTATTAACTCTTGGTCTGATACAACTGTCAAATGTTGCGTATCATAAACCTCCAGTACTTCTACTTCGTGTGCCTCTGGTGCTTCAAAGTAATTACCTAGACTGCCTAAGCTATACATATACTCAACATCATACTCGTTGAAATATCCGTCTACGTATGTGCAAGTTTCTCTTGTCATTTTATTAAGTCGTTAAATTGTTTACGTAAATTAAAATTGTCTTCTTTATACTTCTTTATAATTGACTCTTGAGTTAAGACTCTCATATTTAAAGAATTTGTATATACATACATTTCATTCAAAGACTTGATTAAATTATCTAAAGTCTTATTGTCTGGTCTAGCATCTTTCCAAGCCACAAGCTGACTGCCTATGACTTGAAAATTTGCATCGTATAACTGCTTATCCAACAAGTTCATCTGTGCTAAATTTTATGTACTCGTCTTTTAATTGCAGAAGTTGGTCATATATTTTGGTCTTATTACCTTTGATGCCGAAGTAGTCTTTAACATCTGTGATTCTCCAATTTCTATGCGGCTTGATATTTTTTTGATATAAACCTAAATCTCTTATACTGATAATTAAATTATACCAGCCTCTTGTCATATGTCCGTCATTTACTTTTATAACGGCATCATTAGAAGTTGAGTCTGTAAAAAACTGACTGCTCATAACCTCTGTACTTGTAATTAATTGTTTCATTGTTTTAAGTATTACGATTAATATGTAATAAAGGTAAACAAAAACAACGATACTGACAAAGTTATAGACAACTATTTTTTATTGAAATGCTCTTCCCAAACGTTAACGTGGTTATTTTCTTCGTATCTATTTATAAGACTAGCTTGTTTTTCACTAAGCATATAAACTTCTTTCTTAATTTTTGTCTTGTCCCACATTGTAGTCTTAGGGCAGTTAGAATTTTCTAAGTCTGGAAGTTCCAACGTGTTTAGCCAATACGTATAATTTCCCTTTGTGTCGTTTACAAAGTATATCTTAACTACATCCTCTGGAAGACTCATTAGCTTATCATACTTTGCCTTTTCTAGCATTTTTGTTTCGTAGTATTTATTTCTAAACTTCATTTCTACTACGCACTTGTGTCCTTTAGGAGTCAATCCTCTAGCGTCATAAAAAGTGTTCTCGTTTCCACACCACTCTAGCTTCCAGCCGTCTAGATTCATTAAACCTATTGTAGCTTTTTCATACTTCTCGACTATATTCATTCAGTTGGTTTTTCTATGCTTAAAAAGTGTTCGTTTAATTCGTCAATCCAGCCTTGCCAACGAGTACCATTACAACCGCAAGGCAACCAGTATTTTCTGTTAAATATCTCAGCGTACATTTTTGCTATTTCTTTAGCTTCTTTTCCGCTCGGTTTACCCTCCTTGCTTCTAAAGTCTTCCCAGTACTCATATTGTTCCTTTGTCATTTTCTTTTGAATTTAAAATTGTCTAGCTTATCTCTTCGCTCCTCACAACCGCAATCCTCTCCAACGATCTGTTTGACTATCCAGTTTATTCCAGTGAATTTAAATATCTTCTCCAGTAATGTACCTAACTTAATCTTCATCGTATATTTTTTTTATTTGTTTTTTTATAACCAATACGGCATACCTCAACGTATCGTATTTTATTCCAGTCTCTTTGCTTAACTCAGTAATTTTATATCCGTTTTCAAATATAGCGTCATATATTGTGCGTAAATATAACTTCTTCAAAACGTCTTGTGTGTATTTAAATGTTTCGTCTTCGTAAGGTAAATGATTATTGTCTAGCCATTTTTTTAAAGCAAGATGTTTATTATACTCAGAGTCATCCTCATTGTAATTGTCGTCTTCTACTTCTGGTATGTTTTCGTCAGATACTAACGAGAAGTTTTTTTCTTTACGTTTTAAATCATATACCATATTACGAAGTATCAAATAGCATCCGTAAAAGTTAGGCTCTTCGTCATCAAACAAATAGTCTGATTTACTTATATGCATTTTTACGTAAAACTCTTGAACTATATCTTTAGCGGTATCTAAGTTGCAACCTAGATTCAAGACATAGCTTATCCAAAGTCTATTGTATTTAAATAGTTTACTGGTCATAAGGCTTTATGTAGGATATTGAAACTAAACATATTCCTAGCATAATCTGATGTATCGTCAGTACACCCTCCTCCTCATCTGTTTGGTCGAATAAATAAAGAAACCCTAAACCAACTATAAAATGAAATTGTATTACTGGATTGTACTTGTCCACTATTAAAGCAATAGCGAATATCAAAAGAATTAGGGCAGTGATTATATATAGTATCATAACGGAATTTTACCCAAATATACAAATTTTTGTTAAACTTTCTTTAAAAATTTATTTTCTTTTATATCCTCCTCAATTTTTTGTATAATACTTTGATTGTTTATAGAATATCCAACGTTGTTTACCACTGAGCGTATCTTAACTGGAAAATCCATAGGCGTAGGTCTACCCCCAGTCTCTACCTCTTTCACTTTTCTAACGTGTAAATGTGTTATCATATAGTCAGTTGGATGTTGTACGTATCTATGTATTACCCAGAAATCATCTGCTCTATTGACAAACTTCGCTCCTCCCTCTACGTCCCCAGCTTGTGGAGGCAAAGGGAATCCAGCGTATTCGTGGTTTGCGTTATGTAACATCCTAATTGCACCAGTATTTGCGTGAACGTTTAGCCATACTGATACACCAGTCTGTTTGCAAAATATCCTAAACTCTGTTGTAGCTTGATAGTCGTATTCGTGTCCTCCTAAACTCTTCATTAAATCTTTATCCTTTGCTAAAGAATTGTAGGGATCTATCATAAAGCCATCATAATTCCAAGTCTGTTTGTGTAGTATACCTATATTTATTAAATCTCTATACGTATACATTTTTTCAGTATTAATTATTCTAAAATACTTTTCTATTATCTGAGAGTGTTCTATTAACTCTATTTCGCTGAGTAGATTTATAGGTTTAGATGAAGAGTATTCTATTAACTTTCTTATTATACTGTGAGGCTCATTTTCGCTGGAGAAGACTAACCATTTTTTCTGGTGCTTTAAAGAATAGCACAACATTAAAAACAGTACCGCAGAAGTCTTACCAACGTTAGCTTGTCCCAAAACGACATTGAAGTTACCAGCCTTAAATCTTAAATGCTCATCTATTTCCTCAAAGTCTAAGCGTAAACCCTCTTTTATACTTCCGTTTCTTATTTGTCTTAATTTCTCTAGTTGTTCGTTGTAGTCTATTATCATTGATTCGTATTTAAAAAGGCTACTCAATTAAGAATAGCCTTGCAATATAAAAATTATTATTAAAACGGCAAATCGTCATTGACCGCCTCTCTGTCTGGCATATGCTCCTTTGCAGTAACTTGCTTTTTGTCTTCCGTTTTCGTGAACGTCTTAGCGTAGTGCTTGTTCTCGTCTTTTGGACTCTGCAATATGTCAAAGTTTAGCCAACCATTGTTCGCATCTGCTTTTGCTTTATTCTCGACTAACCACTTAGCCATTTCATCTGCTCGTATTGATACGCTTGATACTATAAAATCAAACTTACCTTTTTTGCAAAATAAAAAATTTAGGTATTCTGTTGTTCCAGCCATAATTATTGTTTTATTAAATTTAAATTAAATTCTTTTGATACGTAGTTTATATGCTTTTGTGTAGTCATACTCCAGTACCCTAGTTGTTTTAAATCCCCTCCGTCTATTGTAGCAACGTGTGTACTATAACTATACACTTTGTCTCCTATGACTCTGAGATTTTGTTTATATCTATCTAGCATTGTGTAACCCAGTTAAACATTATTTCTGCGTCTTCTAGCACAGACTGTACATCGCTCGTTCCTCTACCAGCGTGTAATTCCGCTGAGGCTTTTATACAAGTTTGTCTAATTATTGAAGTCTGCACATCTGCTTTTGATGTAGAAGTACTTGCGCTTGGCGTAAAACTTTTGTTTTGGAAATTATCCCTAACTAGTTTTGCGTTCCTCATTTCTGCATTACTTACAGTGTATTTGATAGTGTCTCCAATGGACGCCTTAAATTCTCCCTTACTAAAAAAGGTATACGATTGTCCGTCTGCAAACGTAACAAGGTGCTTGTTCATTCCATTCCATTGACCGTTTAGGTCTACGTGTTTAATTGTTCCAGTGTTCATTATTATTGTGATTTAAAATTTCTACTTCTATTACCGCTTCCAGATACTTAACTCTATTCTCTAGTGCAGTTATTCTAGCGTTTAAATATTCGTCTAAATGCTCTGCGTTGCTTAGGGTATTTACTACTCTATATACATCCTCACTACTTGTCATAACCATTTCTTTTTAAATACTTTTTAAATGATTCTCTCTCGTCAAATAACTCCCAAGGATTGCTTGTTCCAAACTTTAACTGCAAGTCTAAAACGTCTCCGTATCTTAAGTCTCTTAAAAATACTTCTTTGTCTAAATTATTAATTAAATCTTGTGTGCTTACTGGGTATTCGTCTAAATGCTCATTGAGTGTTTTTATTAACTCTGGTTTTAGCTTACGAAATAAACTGTTTTCAGTTTCCCATTGCTTTTGTAGTTTTGAAAAATTGTCGAATTGTGAATTTGTCATTGTTTAAATATTAGTTATACATTGTTTACTTAACGAAGATAGGAAAAAATAATCTATTCGCAAAATTATAGACAAAAAAAAAAGGGAGGCGACAAAACCTCCCTCTTACGTAAAACAATGATAACAAACGTAAAAGAATACGCTTAGAGCAAATTTACTTTATTTTAAATCCTTAACCAAAAATTCGTAGTATTTTATTTTGTCTTCTAACTCTTTGTCGAAAACTTTATAAATCTCTCTACTCTTTTGAAGCATTGACTCTGACGTACCCTCTCCGTACTTATGATCTAACTGGAGGCTAAATTTATACTGTTCCCCATACCTATAAACATTACAACCTACGCACTGAACTTGACAATTTATCTCGTCCCAACGTGTAGATAAGTGTTTACGGCTCATAAAGTGTCCGTTCTGCATTCCCTTTCCTTTCCAGTGTTCTTTTTTACCGCACGTGAAACATTCTACTATTCCGTTTTTTGCCTCACGAAGTCTTATATACTGAGAAAACACAGTATCTAGCTTTTCAATTAATTTTTTTCTTTTTGATTTCTTTGCCATTGTTTAACAAACTTATAAAAAAAAAGCCAAACTATTTTGTCGGCTGAAAAATTTTTAGTTTTTTATACTATTATAGTCTATTATAGACTAGACTATTATAGGCTATATATATATATAAACGATATATAGACTAGACTATTATAGTCTACCTCTTCCAATATTTTGTAATTTTTTCTGCTGAACGCATACCAAAGTAACCGCCATAAACTAAAAGCAATAAAGACGACAACAAATCAATCCACGCTGAGTCTATTTTAAAGGCTTCTAATGCACTATCTAGTATTATATAAAGGAATAGGGTTAAAGTTAAAAAAGCAAGGCTTAGAGGTCGTATATTTTTACTTAGCCAACTATCGCTATGCATATCAGCCTCCCAACGTTTTGTAGACTCTTGCATTTCTATCATATCGTGCCTTAACTCCTCCAGTAAAATCTCTTTATCGGTTTCACTTAGTCCAGAGTCTCCCTTTATTTTGTCTGCTAAGTCTTTTAATTGTTCTATTCCAGTTATACTACCAGCTACATTTAAAACTTCTGGAGCGACTTCCTTTCCTTGTTTAACCAACCAACGTAAAGCGTCTCCAACTCTTGTTGTTCCGTTTTTTTCCTTGTATGATTTTTTATCTGGCATTAATATCTTTTACTTATGTTTTCGTATTCTGTTTTTGCGTCAAAACTAGGGCAAGCCTTATTGCTAAAGTCTCTATGTCCGTATATATCTCCTCCGTAACAAAGTCTTAACTCACAAAGTAACTCAACTAAAGACTCTATTTGTTCTTCTGTTCTTGTATCTAGTGGAACGCTTTGTTCTCCGTCCGCACTCATACCACCAACATACGCAACCCCTATACTATCGTGATTATGTCCTTTACAATGTGCGCCTTGACGATCTAGCGGTCTACCCTCTTGTATTGTTCCGTCTAATAATATTAAAAAATGATATCCAACATCCGACCAGCCTCGCTCCTCAACGTGCCAACGTCTTACGTCTGTGATATCTATTTCTCTACATTCTGGCGTTGCCGTACAATGTACTATTATCTTATTTATTTTTCTTTTTATGGGTTTCATATATCTTCTGTAAAGTGTATATAATAGACGCAAGTAGAAGTATAATCTTAAGGCTATTTTCTATCGCAGTAAAACTTACCCCAAAACTTATGGCATTAAAAAAAGCTATTCTCAAATCTTGTACACTCATTACATTTTATTTTCTTCGTAGTCTATACCCCAAAATTCGTGTAATAATTCTCCACTGGGCGTAACCGCATAAGATTTCCAGCCGTATGGGTGGTCTTCTAAACCTTTCCACATTACATCTACATAATATTTCTCGCTAATTTCAGCATCTTTTACTACTTCTTCATTTTCGTTTATAACGCCTTGCTCAACTATAACGTGTCCTAATTCAATAATCGTATGCTCGTGTTCTTCACCTAATTTATTTATTTTGTCAAGTGCTTGTTCTTGGCTTATAAATTCGTATTTTCCTATTTTCATAATGTTGTTAATTTTATTGCATCATCAGAACTTAAATTTGTATCGTAATATCTTAAGTCGAAAATTTGTCCGTTATAATAATTACTTGAACCAGCATCTCTTAATTGAACTACATCAATATTCTGAGGTGGTGTACCTATGTAAATTCCAGAATCTAAAGCAACACCGTCAACATATAAATCAAATCTTACGTTACTTGTTGTAAAGGTATTGTAAGTTAAAGCTATTTTTGTTCTTACGTTTGATGTCGGTATTTGATAAGAATAAATTGCGCTATAAGGTTTAAATACAAATATTTCTGTAAAGTTATTTGTTCCATCAAACTTTTGTCTTAAAGCAAAATATTGCGGTGTAGAACCAGCCGTTGACCAGTTAAATTGAATTTGTGGAACACTAAGAGAAGTATAATTCCCAAACGGTATTAAGTCAAAAAACAAAGTGCCTCTTATTCCGTTATAGTCATTTAATTGAGCATTGTTTATAGAATCAAAACTTTTAGATTGTGCGTTAAAAGTTGTTTTTACATAGCTTGATATTTTTTGCGAATAAGTTTCTAATTGTGCGCCAAATAAATAAACATAACTATCGCTGAGACTATTATCTCCAAATATTCTAAAATATGTAGTACCACTAACATAACTTCCAGCTTTAAACGTAAATGCTATTCTTACCCAATTATCGTCATAGTGTATTGCTTCCGAATGCGTAACGCCTTGAGTTGTACCGTTTGAGATTGGAGAAGCAGTAAATGTATCAGTGTTAAAATTATAAGTTATACTGCCTTGAACTTGTGTATATTGATTCCAAACGTCAAGTGTAACATTATTACCGCTTCCTTTTTTTACAAATACTGATGCTGAACATAATTGATAGGGTAGTAAAGAAACACTTTGATAAGCATAAGCATAAGCTGAAAGACAATTTAACTTTTCAGCAGTCATTGTTCCTCGTGGCGATATTGTTGCATTTGCCTCAGCATTTGCCGAAGAGTAAGACCAACCACTAGTATTGTTTATTTCTTCGCTATAAAGTATACTATTTGTAACTGTACCCTCAGTCCAAAGAAATGGGCAAGAATATTCTTTTAAGTGGCATATTCTAGGCTCGTTTGAAGATACTTCTTCAATTAAAAAATCTTTATTAACCTTGTTTGCGTTTCCGCTTCTTGTATAGTCAAAATCTGCGCTCCCATCGTTTGGTAGTATAGAATAAACTTTACTCGTTTTATATGCGCTTGGTATTAATGCGAATTTAGGTTTTATCATCTCTCTGTAATTATTGTTGTACTATTCATATAACGCCATATACCATTAGCATTCCAACGTATAGTAATTTTTTCATCAGCATCAATAGGAGCAGTAGTACCAAAATCAAATGTTAATACCATTCCTTGACTTGCAGTATAGCTTACTGTTTTAGAAGTAACTAAAGTATTTAAACCCTTATATATATATACAGTTCCACTTGTTCCTGTAGGTGTACCATAGC
>ENA-OUOG01001676-OUOG01001676.1-marine-metagenome-genome-assembly--contig:-NODE-1676-length-24929-cov-3.590737_pt1 | contig 24929 bp, 30 predicted proteins | sample MGYA00248635_ERZ508505 | MGnify/ENA primary metagenome ERZ508505 (study PRJEB26176, sample SAMN06267871) | marine metagenome | isolation source: Saanich Inlet, British Columbia, Canada | place: Pacific...
CCTAATAGCATACATTGTACTACCACCAGATTTAATTAAGACTGCTTTTACAGGTCCAGGTGCAAGTTTGCTTCCATCCTCAAACTTTCTATCTTCATACAAAACACTAAAAGTATCGCCTGGATGAATATCTCGTCTAAAATCGATTTTACTAGAAAAAATATCAACTATTTCATCAATGAATAAAAATGGTTCTCTATGAGGCAGAAATTTGCTAATTTCTTCAGCATGATTTGACATAATTAAACTCTTTTTTTTATAAAGATTGATGATTTAGCCCAATCTTTTTGGTTTTGAGCTGGCATTATACCAATATAATTACCTGATTTATTTATGCTTTTTGTAATTAGTGTGTGAGCACCTACGGTTACATTATCACATACAGATAAGTGCCCTAAGACTCCAGAAAGGCCTCCCATTTGGAAATTTTTACCAATTATAGTAGATCCCGCTATAGCACAAGAAGCAGCAATTGCTGAATTTTTTCCCAAGATTACATTATGAGCAATTTGAATTTGATTATCTAATTTTACTCCATCATGAATCTCAGTATTATCTAGAGCGCCTCTATCAATGGTACAAGAGGCTCCAATTTCAACATTTTTTCCAATAACTAGTTTGCCAAGTTGCTCTATTTTTACATAACCATCTTTGGATGGAGCATAACCAAACCCATCAGAACCAAGAACTGAGGCACTATGAATTATAGAACATTCTCCAATCTCCACATCTTGCACAATGGTACAGTTTGCTTTGATGATTACATTATTTTCAATAATACAGTTTGGCCCAATGACAACATTTGCACCTATTGATACATTTTCTCCAATTTTAGACTCATTAGAAATTACTGCTGAGGGATGTATTACTGGGTTATCTATTTCAAAAATTGATTTTTTGAATAACGTAGTTAATTTTGCAAAAGCTAAGTAAGGATCTTCGGATAAAAGATAGTTTAAACGATCATCTGTTTTATATGACGTTGAAACTATTACAGCATTTGCTGAGGTTGTTTTTATATATTTCTGATATTTTTTATTTGCTAAAAATGAAATAGATTCTTTAGTGGCATTCTCTAAGGTAGAAATGTTGTTGATAACAGCCCTGCTATTACCAACAACTTTTGAACCTGTAAATTCTGCTAATTCAGCTAAAGAATATTCTTTCTTTTGAACCACTACTCGGATTGAGTATTGGCCTGTGAAGCTGCAACATCTAGCATGGAAGTTACATCATCAGTTAGATCTAGTGCTGGGTCACTAAAAAGAATAGTCTCGTTTTTTTGAAGAAGAACTTTAATTTGTTTAGCTTGAATTAATTCTCCAATAATTTTCTGCATAGAAGCACCACTTTCAGCAAATACTTTTTGAGCAGTCTCTTCTTGTGCTTGTTGAATTTTGCCTGCTAAAAATTCAAGATCTTTACCTTTGTTCTGAATATCTTTTTGCATTTCAGCTATTTGTTCTTTGGATAAAGTTTCAAGATCTTTTTGAAGTTTTTCTGCTATTGCTTGTCTTTCTGCTTGAAGAGACTGAGCTTCTTCAAGATTAGCTGCATATTCTGCATCTTCCTCAAGTGCTTTAAAAGCATCAGAAGCAGCCTGGGTTGATAAAACAGCAGTTCTCATGTCAATAACAGCCATTCCGTCAACAGCTAAGGCTGGGAAGGATAGCAATAAAACTGCTAATAAGTTTAGTTTAAATAAATTTCTCATAGTAACCCCTTAATGGTGTGTGTTATTTTATCTCAATTAGAATACATTTCCTACAGTGAATTGGAATTCCTTCGTTTCTTCATATTGACCAGCATTTGTTGGTTTTGAGATAGCGAAACTCATTGGCCCAAAGCCTGTAATCCAAGTTATCCCAACTCCATATGAATATCTTAAATCTTCAATAGATGGTTTATAGCAATTGATTTGATAATCTTTGCAGTTATCAGAAAAGACATTACCAAAATCAAAAAAGAATGCTGATCTCATTGATCTTTGATCTTCTATAAATGGTAATTTAAAGATTAATTGCAAGCTACCCTCGACCTTTACATTTCCTCCTATTGAGACTCTTTTATTATATTCAGAGTTTGCATAAGGGTTATAGTAAGGCTGATCTAAAATACCATCTCCATCTGTATCTAAAAGATTAGGACATATGCCCTCGGAGTAATTAAATTCGTAACAAGGCGCTTCAGTGCTTCTAGGACCCAATGTATTTGATTCAAATCCTCTTAATGATCTTGGCCCTCCAGCATAGAAATTTTGAAAAAATGGAGTTTCTTTGGTATCGCCAAATGGGGACAGATAACCCAAATCAAGATTAAAACCAAAAACTAAATCTTCTGCAATTGGCTGATAAAATTTCTGTCTAATGTTTATCCTGGCATAATCTATATCTCCGCCAGGTATGGTTGAGGAAAAGCTAACAACGGTTGAAGACCCATCTGTTGGAAACATGCCTCTATTCAATGTAACTCTTTGCCATGATATTTGAGATGTTAATGTTTCAAAAATATTTCCTTCTGCATCAATGAAATCCCATATCTCTCTTGCTGGAGATGAGCCAATATCAATATCTGTTTTATCATAGGTTAGGCCTAGATTAATTCTCTGAGTGTCAGACAGTGGATAACCGAACTGTACTCCAAAACCGTTAGAATTGCTAAGATAGTTTGCAACATTAAACTCACCATAATCGGTTTCTCTGAAATAAATGTTATACCCCATACTAACAGCGTCTTTTGTAGCAAATGGATCAAGAAATGAAATATTATAGCTCTCTGAATAGACGTTCTTACTAATTCCTATTCCAACTGTATTTCCTGAACCCATAAAGTTTTGTTCTTGAAGATTAAAACCAAGCATCAATCCGAAGTCGCTATAACCTACATTTCCACCAATAGATCCAGTGGTTTCCTCTTCAACAGAATACAAAACATCTATTTGATCTTCAGTATCTGGAACAGGCACTGTTTCAACATCAACTTCTTTAAAATATCCAAGTCTTTCCAATCTAACTTTTCCAGCCTCAATGCTGTTATTTGATGACCATGCACCCTCAAATTGTCTCATTTCTCTTCTTAAAACATGATCTTGAGTAATGTTATTTCCAGAGAAAAGAATTTTTCTTGTATAAGTTCTTTTACCAGGAGCTATGTTAAATATAATTTTTACTTCGCTTGATTCTTCATCTATTTCTGGATTTCCACTAACCTCTGCAAAAGCGTACCCTCTATTACCAAGAACATTTGTAAAAAACTCTTCAATTGAAGTAATTTGAGCTTGTGAATAAGTCAATCCAGTAAGAGAATCCATAATGCTAGAATAAACCTCTTCTTCTAATGGAATATCTCCAACAACTTCTGCTTCTGAGATGTTATATTTTTTACCCTCAAAGACATTAAAGTTAATAAAAATACTTTTCATATCTCGTGAAAGGCTTATTTGAGATGATTCTATAGAAAATTTGAGATAACCCCTGTCCTTATAAAAAGACTCTAAAGTTTCTATATCACCTTTAAGCTTTTCTCTAGAATATGCATTATCGTTATTTAAAAATGAAAAAAATGACCCCTCTGAAAGCTCGAAACCTTTTAACAATTCATCATTTTTAAATACTTCATTTCCAATAATATTAATTTTTTCTATCTTTGCGCTTTTCCCTTCATCAACGGTTATATTAATTTCTATTCTATTTCTTGGTTTTTTTATCTCTTCGATTTCAACCCCTGCTCCATATCTTCCATTTGAGGCATAAGATCTAATTAATTCTGATTTGACTTTTTCAAGTGTTGATCTTTTATAAACCTCACCCTCTTTGATACCCACGCCATCAAGACTCTCAATAAGTTGCTCAGTTTTAAGGGCTTTATTACCAGAAATATCAATAGCTGAAATTGAAGGTCTTTCTACAACACTAATTATTAGAGTATTTCCGTCCTTGGCTATTTGAATGTCATCGAACTGTTCTGTTGAAAAAAGTGATCGAGTGATATCAGACGATTTTCTTATATCCATTTTATCTCCAACACTTATTGGAATAACATTAAATATACTTCCAGTAGAAACTCTCTGCAAACCAATTATTCTTATATCACTCACAAGAAATTCATCGAATGCATTTAATTGGGTTATCAACAATAAGCTACAAAAATAAATTTTAAATGTTTTCAATTATCTTCCTATATAAAACGAGATATATCATTGAAGATGGCGAATATCATTAACGCTCCAACCATTAACGCTCCACCAGTATATACAAGGTTTTCAGTTCTATCTGTCAGAGGTTTACCCCTGACTGCTTCTAGGCCTAATAATGTAAGCTGGCCACCATCAAGTACAGGTATTGGTAATAAATTTAGAACACCCAGGCTAATGCTTAATAATGCCATCAAATACATAAATGGTATGAACCCAGCTTGAGCTGTATTTCCAGCCATTTGAGCTATTCCAATAGGTCCACTCAAGTTATCAGTCCCCATGTTGCCTGTTAACATTTTTCCAATAAACTGAAGTGTTTTTATGCTTAAGTTGTATGTTTCGTAAACACCCTTGGAAAAAGATTGAAAAAGAGAGCGACTTGTACCAAAGGATACGCCAATTACACCCACCTCATTACCATCTGCATTTTGACTAGATCCAATTTTAAGTGGGATTTGAATTAAATCACCATCTCTATATACATCAATCAAGACATTTTGATTTGACATAGATGAAATTACATTTCTGATATCACTAGCATAATTTATTTTTGAATTGCCAATTTTATAAATAACATCATTTGGTTTAAGATTAGCTTTATCTGCAGCTCCTGATTGAATAATAGATCCAATTATAGGCTTCATCTTGTACTCAACATCTAGACCTAAATATTTTAATGGATTTGATTGAGATTCAGATGTTGGAAGAAAATCTACAACTTTAATACCTACATCAATAATATTATTAATATCAGACCTTTTTATTCCTAGATTAATAACACCGGTATACCCAGCATACGATAAGAGTTCAAGGCTTATATCTTTCGGGTCTGATATTACCGAAGAGTTAATAGAATATATTTGATCACCTTGAATTAAAAAATCATTAAGAGATTTCATCTCTATTGAGCCATCAACAGACTTTATAACTGCGGTTGTTTGAGGGTCTGGTGTATTTAAAAAAATAAACGAGAATATAAAAATAGATAATAGAAAGTTTGCAAGCGGTCCTGCAAACATAATCAGAGCTCTTTGCCATTTAGGCTTCGAATCAAATGTATTTTTAATTTGTTCAGCAGTTAATTCCTCTTTAACCTCAGGCTCTAACTCAATCAGCTTATTTGTAATCATTGACACATATCCGCCTAAAGGTAAGGCCGATACTGCAAATTCTGTTCCATGCTTATCTAGGCGCTTATATATTACAGGGCCCATTCCAATTGAAAAGCGCTGAACGTGAACTTTAAATATTCTTGCAAAAATAAAATGTCCATATTCATGAATGGTTACAAGAACACCCAAAAGTGCAAGAAAAGAACCTATATAAATAATTGTTGTGGTCATAATTTAAGTGAGTGATTTTACCACCTTCTGTGCCTCCATGCGTGTTTGATTATCTATTTCATGTATTGCTTCAATATCAATATTCTTAGACACAGGAATAGCATTAAAAGTTCTATAAATAACTTCATATATCTTATTAAATGTAATGTTATCACTTAGAAAATTTTCCACTGCAATCTCATTTGCAGCATTAAATACTGTTCCAGTAGAACCTCTTGTATTGCATACCTCACGGGCAAGATTAGCTATTTCTAATCTATCCTTTGGAAATTCTTGAAAAGTGAGATTTAATGACGAAAAATTTATCTCAGAAAAATTTAGAGATAATCTTGATTCTTCGAGAGATAGTGCATGAGAAATGGGAACTCTCATATCAGGATTACTCATCTGACATATACTTGAACCATCTTTATAAGTAACTATAGAGTGAATTATGCTTTGTGGATGAACAACCAATTCAAAATATTCTTCATTTAAATTAAATAAATACTTTGCTTCAATAAGTTCTAAGCATTTATTTACAAGAGTTGCTGAATCAATGGTTATTTTTGAACCCATTTTCCAGTTAGGATGATTTAAAGCTTCTCTTTTAGTTACTCCTGACAAATCATCAACTTTTTTATTTAAGAATGGCCCCCCAGATGCAGTAATTATTATTTTTGAAACATCATCAGTATTTTTTTCTGAATTTAAGCATTGAAAAATTGCATTATGTTCACTATCAATTGGGATAATTTTTGTATTATGTTTTTTTGCAAGTGGTAAAATTATGTCTCCTGCTACAACAATACTTTCTTTATTTGCTAATAAAATTATTTTTCCTGATTGTGCCGCCATGAAAGTTGTCTCAAGACCAGAAAAACCCGATATAGCAGATATTATTATATCTATGCTCTTGTGATTAAGAAGATACTCTAGCTCGGACTTATTATTTAATAACTCTATGCCTTCTGATTTTTTTAAAGAGTCGTTTATTATGTTTAAATTAACTTTTGATTCACAATATGCATAATTAGGGTCAAACTCCTCAATTATAGAAATTGCTTTGGTTGTGTTTGATTGAAAAGCTATTCCAACAAGGTTTAATTCATCACTATTCTGCTTAATGACACTCAAAACACTGTCTCCGATACTACCAGTAGCACCTAATAAAAGAATATTTTTCATAGACTCTCAGCGATTATCGATATTAAAAGTAAAATTGGTGTTGCGAGTAAGTGAGAATCTATTCTATCTAAGATACCTCCGTGCCCAGGTAATAGAGATCCTGTATCTTTAATCCCTCTTTCTCTTTTATGAAAACTTATTAGCAGATCACCAAAAAAAGCAAGGCAGCCACCCAATAAACATATTAGTAAAAACCAATATTTTAAATTTAAAAAATAGCATATTGCGATAGCATAAATGAAAACAAAAACTAGCCCCCCAAGAAGACCCTCAAGTGTCTTATTAGGACTAATATTTGGAGCAATAGAAGTTTTTCCAAAATTTGAACCAAAAAGATATGCAAAAGTATCAAAAATAGTCGTATTAATAATAATTATAAAAAAAAGATAGAAAATAGAGATTGAATCATAAGACTCAATGATATCAATTGATGGAAGTAAGCTGGAAGCGGCTCCAACAAAATAAATTACTAAGAACCAAAAGTATAAAAAAATTAAATTCAACCCCCACAATATTGGATGCCTGAAATTATTTTTTACCCATTCATAAAGAGCAAGAGAACATACTGCTGTTACCATTACAAGGAAAATCCAATAATTTTTAGCTAAAATTATTAAAACTATTGGCACAATAATTAAAAAACCAGTAAATGATCTTCTAATTAAATTTAAATTATATTCTCTTCCCAAACCTTCTACTCACTTTTTTAAAATTATCAAGACATTCAACAAAATCATCTTTTTTAAAATCTGGCCAGTACGTGTCAATGAAATTTATTTCAGTATATGCTATTTGATATAAAAGGAAGTTGCTTATTCTCTTATCTCCCCCTGTTCTAATTAGTAAATCGATCTCATCTACTGGACAGCATGAAAATTTTGAAATTAAATCTTCGTCTATATCATCAATATTTATATTTTTAGAGATAATTTGCTCTGAGATATATTTGGTAACATTTACAATATCTTGCCTGCCTCCGTAACCAAGAGCAACATTCAAACTTAGAACAGATTCTTGATGATTTGTTGCATTTTCTGCATTTTTTATTTTTAACAGAATTTTTGAACCGAAATCATCTATATTTCCAAAAAATTTTAATTTCACTTTTTGTTTAATTAAGTCTGGAACTTGTTCATTTATAGCTTTTACTACTAATTTTTTTATTGCATCTATTTCAGGCTTTGGTCTTGACCAATTCTCTGAACTAAAAGCATATAGTGTTAGTGATGATAATTTTTGATTGACTGATTCTTCAACTATTTCTCTTACAACTTCAACTCCTTTACTATGACCCTTGCTTATATTAAGGGAATTGGACATAGCCCATCTACCATTACCATCCATAATAATGGCAACATTTTTTGCAGTCTTAGCAGATTTTTTTTTGATTTTGTTAGCCATATGGCTTCTCTTAAATTTCTAAAAGATCAGACTCTTTGGCTTTTAGCTCTGAATCAACAAGACCTATAAACTTATCAGTTTCTTTTTGTATAAGGTCTTCCATTCTTCTTAGATCATCTTCTGAAATTTCACCTGCTGATTGACTTTCTTTACATGCTTGATTTGCATCTCTTCTAATATTTCTAATAGAAACTCTTGAATTTTCTGCCTCTGCTCTAGCTTGTTTAATATAGTCTTGCCTAGTTTCTTCCGTTAAAGAAGGCATAGAGATTCTAATTAAATCAGACGATGTGCTTGGATTTAAGCCTAAATTAGAATTCATAATAGCTTTCTCAATTTCAGGAATCAGACTTTTATCCCATGGAGATATAACTAAAGATCTACCATCTTCTACACTTATGCTGGCAGTTTGATTGAGGGGGGAGAGATTTCCATAATAATCAATTTTAATATCATCTAAAATAGCTGGATTAGCTCTTCCAGTTCTAATCTTATTGAAAGCTTGGCCAAGAGAAGAAAGTGAATTTTCCATTCTTGAAGTTGCGTTGTTTATTGTTTCATTCATATTATGATATTAACGTACCTATTTTTTCACCGCAAATTATATCTTTGAGTGCGTCTTTGGTATTAACATTAAAAACTTTTATAGGTAGTTTGTGGTCTCTTGCTAAAGTTAAAGCAGTAGCGTCCATAACTTTTAAATTTTGAGATATAGCATCATCAAAAGATAGCTCTGGATAAAATACTGCATTTGAATTAATTTCTGGATCTGAATCATATACTCCATCAACTCTGGTAGCTTTTAACATCAAGTCTGATTGAGTTTCAATTGCTCTTAAACAGCCTGCTGTATCTGTTGTAAAAAATGGATTTCCAGTACCAGCAGTAAAAATAACAACATAGCCATCACTTAAAAGTTGTATAGCAAGTCTTCTGTCGTAATGTTCAACAATTCCAGACATTGAGATAGCCGACATTACTCTCGTTTTTATGCCCGCTCTCTCAAGTGCGTCCCTAAAAGCAATGCCGTTCATTACAGTTGCCAACATTCCCATATGGTCACCAGCAACCCTATCCATACCAGCTTTGTTAAGCTTTTCACCTCTGAATAAATTACCGCCACCAATGACAATCCCTATCTGGGCACCAATTTCTTTGCAAGATGCAACAGATGCAGCCATTTGATCTAATATTTTTGGATCTATGCCATGCTCATCATCACCAGCAACAGACTCTCCACTAAATTTTACGAGAATGCGTTGATGAAGAAGTTTAGACATAATTTATTTTAATTGTTCTGCAACCTCGTCAGCAAAACTCTTGCTCTCAACTTCAATACCTTCACCGACCTTTAATCTTGAGTATGATTCAATCTTTGCATTTTTTGAATCTAATAATTCTTGTATTGATATCTCAGAATCTTTTACAAAATCTTGAGAAAGTAATGAAACTTCTGATAAGAATCTTTTTAATTTACCCTCAATCATTTTTTCCATAATCTCTTTTGGTTTACCAGACTCTTCTGCCTGAACCATATAAATTGCTTTTTCTCTTTCTAAAATTTCCGGATCAAGATCTGACTCTGACAAACATAGTGGGTTAAAAGCAGCTACATGCATTGCTATATCTTTTGCAAGAGATTCATCTCCGCCAGAGATAACTACAACTGCACCAAGCTTAGAATCGGAATGAATATATGAACCGGCGTTCATATCTGAGCTAAAATCTTTAGTAATTAATCTTCTTAATTGAATATTTTCACCAATAGTTTGGACCAATGATTTCCTTTTTTCTTCTATTTCAGATTCAAATAACTGAGAAATATCTGATATTTTATTTTTAGCAATAAAATCATGCACCTCATTTGTAAAATCTACAAAATTTGCATCTTTAGCAGCAAAATCTGTTTCTGAGTTAATCTCTATTAAAGTTGCATAGTCATTGCCAACAAAAATCTTTAAAGCTCCATCAGCAGCAACTCTAGCAGCTTTCTTTTCAGCTTTTAATGCGCTATTTGATCTAAGTAAATCTAAAGCTTTATCTATGTTGCCTTCGCACTCTACAAGAGCTTTTTTACACTCCATCATTGCAACACCAGTCATATCTCTTAATTCTTTAACTTGAGACGCTTTAATTTCCATTTTTATTTCTCATCCTCTTTAGTGTCTTTAGCTTTAATTGTTTCTTCTGCAACTTCTTCAACCACAGGTTCTTCAGCAGCAACTTCTTCAACCACAGGTTCTTCAGCAGCAACTTCTTCAACCACAGGTTCTTGTTTTTTAATAGTTTGAATAACTGGCGACTCTGTATCTACTTTTGGAGAAAAACCTTTAGATGACTCTAGACCTCTTGCACAAGAATCTGCAATTATTTTTGTAATTAGTCTAATCGATCTAATGGCATCATCATTACCTGGTATTACCATATCGATACCATCTGGATCAGAATTTGTGTCAACAAGAGCAATAACAGGAATGCCCATTTTTTTTGCCTCTAAAACTGCAATTTTTTCATACTTTACATCAATAACGAATATTGCATCTGGAAGGCCTTTCATGTCTTTAATGCCCCCAACACTAGCTTCTAATTTTGTATATTCTTTTTGAATATCAACAGCTTCTTTTTTAATAAGCTTTTCTATCCTGCCTGAAGAAATCATTTCTTCAATATCTTGTAATCTTCTTATGGAGCCCCTAATTGTTTTCCAGTTGGTTAAAGTTCCACCCAACCATCTTTTATTAACATATGGTAATCCAATTGCTGAAGCTTCTTCTTTTATGGTCTTGCTAGCAGATCTTTTTGTACCAACAAAAAGTACTTTATTACCTTTTGAACAAATATCTTCAACTTTTGATGCTGCTGCATTTAAATGCTCTTGAGTCATATCTAAGTTGATAATACTTATTTGCTTTCTTGTATCAAAGATATATTGTTCCATTTTTGGATTCCAAAATCTTTGTTGATGACCGAAATGAACGCCTGCGTGAAGCAGGTCTTTTACTGAAACTATACTCAATTTAATTCTCCTTGGGGTTATTTCTCCAATCCTTATAAAGTTGACTCTGATTTGAGCACCCCAACTTTATTAAATAGGATTTTCGTATTTAAAAGTTCCTGTATTCTATAGAAAAAGTGATTTGATTTAAAGTAATTTTTAATTAAAAAAATCTTTGACTGAATATAAATTTGGCTCTTTTTTTATAATAGATTTTGCTATCGCCAAAGCTCCTTCAGAAAAGATATTTCTAGATAAAGCTTCATGCTTAAACACTATAGAGTCATTATTATTGAAAAACCTAACTTCATGAATCCCATTAACACCAAAGACTCTTTTAGATTCTATACAAATAGAACTAATAATTTTATTTGTATCATTATTCTGGATAGTTTTTTCCAATTCAATTGCGGTGCCTGAGGGAGAATCAACCTTTTCTGTATGATGAACCTCATGAATAACACATTCAAAATTATGCTGATTTTTATGAAGAAAGTCTTTAATTGACTCTTTTAAAAAGAAAATACCTTTGCTCATGTTGTAAGAAAGTAATACTGGTATATCTTGAGAAGCTTCTTTAATTATTTGTAATTGCCCATCATTAAAACCAGTTGTGCCAATTACAATTGGTTTTTTATTCTCTATGCATTTATTAATGATGTTCAAGGAGGATTCGGGTCTTGAAAAATCAACTACAACATCACAATCTATAATTGAGTCTGTAATCAATACATTTTCTATATTTGATACTAGATTTATAATCGAAGATCCCATCTTTCCAGAAATCCCATTAACAAAAAGATTTAACATAACAACTAATCGTCCATACTTTCAGAAGCTTTTAAAAAAGCTTCAGTTCCTGGATAGTTTTTTTGCTTTAATAGCGATTCTGAAAATGCATTTAAGAGCTTAAGTTGCTTTTTGTCTAGGTTAGATGGAGTTTCTACTATAACCCTACATAAAATATCCCCTCTTCTGCTATCTCTTACAATGGATGCTCCTTTTCCTTTTATTCTAAAGATTTTTCCAGTTTGCGTTTGAGCGGGTATTTTTAATGAAATAGATCCTTCAAGAGTAGGTACTTTAATTGCACCACCAAGAATAGAGACATCAAATGGAATTGGTGATTCTATATATAAATTTTTTCCTTCTCTTTCAAAAATAGGATTTTCTGAAACTCTAATTGCAACATATAAATCTCCTGATTCACCGCCTTTTTCCCATTCGCCTTCTCCACTTAAGCGAACCTTATCCCCATTATCAACACCCGAAGGAATATTTACAGACAAAGTTTTATTTTCTTTAGTTGCTCCATATCCTTGGCAAGTTATACATTTATCTTTAATTATTTGTCCGGTTCCTGAACATTGAGAACATGTTTGTTGAACAGAGAAAAAACCTTGTTGCATTCTTATTTGTCCGCCTCCATTACAGTTTGGACAAGTAATTGGGCTTGATCCTTTTTCTGCACCTGACCCATTACAATCATGACATGCTTTATGAGATGGTATTTTAATTTTCTTCTGCACTCCAAGAACAGCTTCCTTAAGAGAAAGGTCTAAATTATATTGAAGATCTGAGCCTCTTCTTGATCTTCTACTAGATGAGCGAGTACCAAATACATCACCAAAAATATCACCAAAAATATCATTAATATTTATGTCATTAAAATTTGGTCCGCCTCCGCCCATTCCTTCAACACCTTGATGGCCATATTGATCATATGCAGATTTTTTTTGAGGATCTGATAAAACATCATATGCTTCAGCAGCTTCTTTGAATTTTTCAGCAGCCTCAGGATTATCAGGATTCCTGTCAGGATGAAATTTCATAGCTTTCTTCTTAAAAGCTTTTTTTAGCTCAGGAGCAGAAGCATCACGAGAGACTTCTAGAGTTTCATAATAGTCTCTCTTTGACATTTTTTACTACTTGTCTTCTTCTTTAACTTCTTCAAATTCTGCATCAACAGTGTTGTCGGATGGTTCCTCTGAAGCTTCGCTTTGCTGATCTTCACCTTCTTGAGTATAAAGTTTTTGAGTTAATGGCGTAAGTACATCATTAACACCCTTTGTAGCTGTCTCAATAGCAGATATGTCCTCGGAGCTAATTGCCTTTTCTAATTCAACAACAGCATTTTCAACCTGAGATTTTTCTTCATCAGTTAATTTATCTCCAGACTCTTCAATTGTTTTTCTGGTTGCATGTACAAGCATATCTGCATTATTTTTAGTTTTTACTAGCTCTTCGAACTTTTTATCATCTTCAGCATTTGCTTCTGCATCTTTGACCATTTTTTCTATATCATCATCTGATAGTCCACTTGAAGCTTTTATAACAATAGATTGTTCTTTACCTGTATTTTTATCTTTAGCGGAAACATTTAAAATTCCATTTGCGTCTAAATCAAAAGTAACTTCGATTTGCGGGACTCCTCTGGATGCTGGAGGTATATCAGCTAGGTTAAATTGTCCAAGAGATTTATTTTGTGAGGCTTGAGTTCTTTCTCCTTGAATCACATGAACAGTCACTGCTGTCTGATTATCTTCGGCAGTTGAAAACACTTGCGATTTTTGAGTCGGTATAGTCGTATTTTTTTCAATAAGTGGTGTAGCAACACCTCCAAGGGTTTCGATACCGAGCGTAAGCGGAGTTACATCTAGTAGTAATACATCGGTTGTATCACCAGACAAGACAGATCCTTGAATTGCGGCTCCTACAGCAACAGCTTCATCTGGATTCAAATCCTTTCTAGCATCCTTGCCAAAAAATTCAGAAACCTTTTTTTGTACTAGTGGCATTCTTGTTTGCCCACCAACTAATAATATTTCTGAAATATCATTTTTTGATAATTTTGCATCCTTTAAAGCTACTTTTAATGGCTCTAGACTTTTATCAACTAGATCTTCAACAAGAGATTCAAGTTTTGCTCTAGTAATTTTATGAACAAAATGTTTTGGGCCTGAGCTATCAGCTGTTATGTAGGGAAGATTAACCTCTGTTTGTTCTGAAGAAGATAATTCAATCTTGGCTTTTTCAGCAGCTTCTTTTAATCTCTGAAGCGCCAAAGGATCGCTTTTAAGGTCAAAACCAGACTCCGTCTTAAATTGATCAACAAAATAATCAATTAATCTTAAATCAAAATCTTCACCGCCTAAAAAAGTATCTCCATTAGTTGATAGGACTTCAAATTGATGTTCACCATCCACATCGGAAATTTCGATAATAGAAATATCAAAAGTTCCACCACCAAGATCATAAACTGCAACAGTTGAATCACCTTTATGCTTATCTAGTCCATAGGCTAAAGCAGCAGCAGTTGGTTCGTTTATAATTCTTTTAACATCTAAACCTGCAATTTTTCCTGCATCTTTGGTTGCCTGTCTTTGCGAATCATTAAAATAAGCTGGAACGGTTATTACTGCCTCTTTCACCTCATGTCCGAGATAGTCCTCAGCAGTCTTCTTCATTTTTTTCAACACTTCTGCAGCAACCTGAGGCGGAGCAAGCTTCTTGTTTGAAGCTTCTACCCAAGCGTCTCCATTATCAGCTTTTATAATTTTGTATGGGACCATATCAGCATCTTTACTTACGACTTCGTCATCAAAAGTTCTTCCAATTAACCTTTTAATTGCATATAAAGTATTTTCTGGATTAGTTACAGCCTGTCTTTTTGCAGGCAACCCTACTAATACTTCATCGCTATCTGTGTAAGCAATAACTGAAGGCGTGGTCCTGCCACCTTCTGCATTCTCGATTACTTTTTGTTGCTGACCTTCTATAACAGCTACACAACTATTAGTTGTACCTAAATCAATTCCAATTATTTTTGACATAATATTTTTTCCTCTAATTTTTTATTACTGTAACTCTTGCAGGTCTTACTATTCTTGAATGAAGTTCCCAACCTCGTTGAAAAATATTTCCTATTGACCCGTCTTTTTTATTTTCATCTTTTTCCATAGTTACAGCTTCATGTTTTTCTGGATTAAACTCTTCATTTACAGGGTAGATGGGTATCATTCCAAATTTATCAAGAGCAGATTCAAAAGACTTTAATGTTAATTCAATGCCCTCTTTATCTTCTTTTGTAGCTTTTTCTGACAAATTATTCATAGCATGTTCTAAATTATCTATCACAGGAAGTAGCTCAATTAAAAGTTTTTCAACACCATATTTATGTGCTTTTTCTACCTCATTAACAGATCTTTTTAAGGTATTGTCTAAATCAGCATTAGCTCTCAGTAGAGACTTCTCTAGCTCTTCATTTTTATCAATTAATTCTTCATATGAAGGTGTGCCAATATTTTTAGTTTCCTCTGAGATATTTTCAGAAGAAGTATCAATATTATCCTCAACGTCTAATTTATTATCTTTTTTGTCTTTTGGCATATTTAAATCCTATTTGAAACATATATTGGGATTTAAATTTTCAGTTCAAGAGCAGAACTGAATTTATGATTCTATTTTTCGAACGTGTAAAATCATACTATGATCAACTAATTCATAACCTTTCTTTTTAGCAATCTCATGCTGGAGTTTTTCTAAATCTTCATCATGGAATTCCATTACTTTTCCTGTATCTACATCAACCATATGATCATGATGTTCGTCTGAGTTAATTTCGTAAACAGCTTTGCTATTTTCAAAATGATGTTTTGTTACCATGCCAGCGGCTTCAAATTGTGTTAATACTCTATAGATAGTAGCTAATCCAATATCTTCGTTATTGGATATAAGCTCTTTATAAATATCTTCTGCACTAAAATGTGCCTCTTCTTGAATGGCTGTAGATGCTAAAACTTCCATTATTTTTATTCTTGGTAAAGTAGCTTTTAATCCAGCTTTCTTTAACTCTTCATTTTGTTTTGACATTGCTCTAACTTTTATTATTTTTTATTGTCATATTCTATTATAGTGAACAGACTTTAAGGTTATTACAAAGTATAATCCATATTAATTATGAAACAACTTGCTTCAACATTCTTTATATTACTTGTCGCTATTTCAATGAGCTCATGCTCATCTTTAAGTCCTTACAAGGTTCCTGTTCTTCAAGGAAATATATTTGAAGATGAAGATTTGGAGAAGCTATCTGAGGGATTAACAAAAGAACAGATTCAATTTATTTTTGGCACTGCTTTAATCCAAGATCCTTTTCGAAAATCTAGATGGGATTACTTTAATTCTGTCACTGTTGGAAGTGAGGTTATAGCAGAAAATAAATTAACAATATTTTTTAATGAGGATGGTCTTGTTGAAAGCTGGATTATTGAAAAATCTTCAGAAGAATAAAATTTAGACCTTTTTTAACCTCCTTTCTTTTGGGTCCTGATTAAGAGGTCTCAGAAGCTCAACTCTCTCGCCTTCTTTTAGTCTATATTTATTAGGTTTTGGTCTAAAATTTCCATCTAGCAACTCACCATTAACAGCAACAACTAATTTATGATTTAATTGAGCAACAATCTCTCGTATTTGTTCAAAATTGAGAAGCTCTTCTACGGTTAAGCTCGATGAAACATTTAATTCATAAAAATATTTATCTTCGACTCCCTGGTATGTAAAAAAAATTTTCATTGAGCTTGTTTAATAAATGATTCAATGATGTTCGAGGAAAAGGACTCAACTAAAGACTGAGGGGTGATAGCATTTAATAAAAAGGGTAACTCGAATTGAGCATGAAAGCATACCTCACAAAAATCTTTATCTATTTTTTTTACAGCCCATTTGCCATTAAAGTTATCAAAAGGCCCTTTTAGCTGCTCAATATTAATTGAGTTTTCAAGTATTTCATTTCTTGATTCAATAAAATATTTTTTACCAAGTATATTAAATTCTAATCGTCCTATTTCAATGGGGGGGTTTCTTGAAATTAATGAAGCTCCAGTGCATCCAGGAACAAAATCTTCATATTTGTTAAAATTTGTAACAACCTTTAAAGCATTGTCTGCATTAATCTTTAATACCTTCTTAAATTGAAGATTTCTTTTCATTTGTTATTAAAAAAATTGGCGATAAAAAATATATCCGACACATGCTGGAGCTATAAATTTTACAAAAAATCTCCATAAAACATACAAATAATTATTTATTGGTCCCAATTCATCTACAATTAATGACTTCTTCATAAACCAACCAACAAATATAGCAATTAACATTCCTCCTAAAGGAAGTAAAATCTGATTCGCAATAAAGTCCATCGAATCAAGAAAGTTTCTACCCCCAATTAAAGAAAAATCTGACCAAATATTAAAACTTAGTGCTGAGCCAATTCCAAGAACCCATACAAAAAGTGAAATAATTTGTGCAGACCCCTTTCTGGATAAAATGTTTTCTTCTGACATATATGCTACACCAGGCTCTAGAAGAGATATTGAAGAACTCAATGCTGCTACTGACAATAGTATAAAAAATAAGGGCCCAATAAATTGTCCAAATTGCATTTGATTAAAGGCTGAAAGCATCGAAACAAAAACAAGCCCAGGACCGCTGTTTGGTTCTAAGTTAAATGCAAAAATAATTGGGAAAATAGCCAATCCAGCTAAAATTGCAATTAGGGTATCAAGTGAGGCTACGGTAAAAGAAGTACCAACCACTTTTTGTTCTTTTGGCATATATGCGCCATAAGCCATAATTGATCCCATTCCTAAACTTAAGCTAAAAAATGCTTGACCCATTGCTTGAAGCAAAGTGTCAGAAGTTACATTAGAAAAATCTGGTGCAAATAAAAACGACATTGCGCTAGTAAAATCACCATTAATTATTGAATAAATCACCATAAAAATCATTAAAAATCCAAGTAATGGCATTAAAATTTTTACCATTCTTCCAATGCCATCTTTGATTCCAGCAGAGACAATTAAGGCAGTTAGAATCATAAATACTGTATGCCATAAAATTAAATTAATAGGTGAAGAAATAACATTAGAAAATTGCTCAGGAGAGCTAATTGCTCCAGAAGAGGTAGCAGATATAAAAATATAGTTTAAACAAATGCCAGCTATGACACTATAAAAAGACAATATAAGGATGCCAGCAAATATGCCGCTCCAACCGACAATTTGCCAAGAGGAACTCCTATTAGATTCTATTGCAATAAATCTCATTGCATTAATCGGACTATTGCCTGATCTTCTTCCTAAAATAATTTCACTAATCATGATAGGTATACCAATTATCAAAATGCAACCAAGATAAATTAAAACAAATGCGCCCCCTCCGTTGGTGCCAGCTTTATATGGAAACCCCCAAATATTCCCAAGCCCAACTGCGGATCCAGTTGCAGCTAAAATAAAGGTCCATTTTCCGATCCATGCCCCATGTGATTTTAATTTTCGTTGTATTTCCATAATATATTTTTAAGTGAGAGGGTTGCTATAAGGATTTATCCAATAGGCTGATGATATCAAAAAACTTATTGATACAAGTAGGGATAACATTTTTCTAAACTTTTTATAATCATCATCTCGTAATAAAAAATCTTCAGTAGATTGTTCAAAGTAATAAAAAAATTGAAAACTTATTACGGATAATAACAATGCTACAAGAATATAATTAAAATATGTTAATAAAAGGATCGAGCAGCCAAATAAGCTGAACAAAATACCCATTGATAAGTTAAATTTTTGGTTTCTCTGATTATCTCTCCATCCCCATGACATTCCAGCCAAGAAAGTAATAATAATAGCACCATATCCTAACTGAAATGTTATTGCTATTTTTGAAAACTCTGATCCTGCTATCCAAGGTACAAGACATAACAAAGCAAATGGTACAAAACCAATATACCCATATGTTGATTTAAAATTACTAATATTCATGTTTATTTAAATTTTTCTTGCACTAGGCATATCAAAAGACATAATAAAGATATGTCTAAGGATAAACCAAATGTCATTGTAAAGAATAAAACTGCATCAAGGAACTTTATTCTTGGAGAAACTTTTCAGGCTGGAATAGTTCTTGAAGGCTGGGAAGTAAAGTCTCTTAGAAATGGTAAAATAGATGTTAAAAATAGCTATGTAACGTTCAAAAATAATGAAGCTTGGTTGTTTGGTATTAAAATAGACCCTCCAGCATCCTTAAAAGATTTCAATGTTGACCCCCTTAGAACAAGGAAGCTCTTACTAAAAAAAAGGGAGATTGCAGAACTTCAAAAACTTAAAAATGAAAAAAGCCTTACAGTAATAATGACATTAATGTATTGGAAAGAAAATCATATAAAATGTGATATTGCTACTGGAAAAGGTAAAAAACTTCGTGATCAACGTCAAGACATTAAAAAGAGAGATTGGGAACGAGACCAAGGAAGAATCCTCAAAAATACAAACAAAAGATAATAATAATGTATAATTTTGCTCCCTATGGGGGCGAACAGGGTTCGACGTTTCTACTGGACTCCGAAGCGCATGCCAAGATTGTGGTAATTCTTGTAAAACATACTACAAAAAATTTAGTTGCAAATAACGACAACTACGCTTTAGCAGCTTAATGCTAACCGATGCCAGAATTGACTATGGTTTGAAGCATCGGCAAATCACATAGTCTAGCCAAGCTGTGTTGCTTGGACACAGTTTGGTTAAACTTAATCAAGCTCGCTTTTTCACCCTGCTCCTCGGGTCGAAAAAGTTAAAAAGCCAATTGGGTGAGCTATGCATGTAGAAGTTAGGCTTAAGGATTAATGGACGCGGGTTCAATTCCCGCCGCCTCCACCATTTTTTTATCTTTTTTATTGTTACAATAGATTTATGTACAAAATTAATTTTATTCTAGCAGCGGTAATTTCAATCAATATTTTTGCAAATAATGATTATGAAAATTTTGAATGCTATTCAACAGATCCTCAACTTGGTGACTCGGCCTATTGGGCAACAACATCTATAGATTTATTTGATAAAAATAAATATAAAGCAGCAGTCAGTATTGTTGACGCTTGTTTTTCAATATTTTCATATGAAGCAGTTGCAATGCAAAAAAAATTAAATTCTCAAAATGCTAAATTCCCACCATCAGGAAGAGTAAGTAGAAAAGAAAAGGAAAAAATTCATGATAATTGGGCTATTAATGATGTTGCAGTTGCATTATGGTCCAAAGCTAGATCACTAGAAGAAATGGGTAATATAGAGTTAGCAAAAATTGCATACTCACAATGTATATTTCTTACTCACGGAAGAGCATGGGATCCTAAAGGTTGGTTTTGGGTACCTGCGAGCGATTGTGTTGAAAGAGGACGAAAACTTCTTAACTAATCTTGTTGGAATCACGAGGTTTAGTTTATAAGATTCTAATAATTTATTATGGACATATACTAAATTCATCATTAAACTACGCACCTAATTTTAAATATTTAATATGGCTAATTCAAAACAAGCAATTAAAAGAGCAAAACAAAATGCTGAAACATATAAGTTAAGGCATGCTCAAAGATCAATGGTAAGAACTGCTGTTAAAGCTGTTCGTGCAAGTATTGAAGCTAAGGACCCTGTAAAAGCTAAAGAAATGCTAAATAATGCAGAAAAGGTTCTTGATTCATCAGCTTCAAAAAAAGTAATTCATAAGAATGCTGCTGCTAGAACAAAAAGCAGACTCTCTAAAGCTGTTAAAGCTTTAAGCTAAATCCAATTTATATTGTGATATAACTTCTTCAAGGGATTGAAGAAGTCTTTGTGTACCCTCTCCGGTTGCTGCTGATATAAAAAATATATCTTGCTCAGAAATTTTTAATGTATCTTGTATGTGCTTTGAATGAGCCTGTAATTCATCTGAGTCTATTAAATCTATTTTGTTGCATACTACCCATGAAACTTTTTGAGTAAGGTCATCCTTATAAGCACTTAATTCATTTTTTAATAGCTGTATTTGCTTTACAGGATCTAAGTTATCTGAAGAGAAAAGATCTACAAAAATAAGCAGAAGGCCTGTCCTTGATATATGCTGCAGGAATTTAATACCCAACCCAGCCCCCTCTGAAGCACCCTCAATTAAACCAGGTATGTCAGCAATAACAAAACTTGAATCACTGCCCTGTATGGTGCCTAAGTGTGGTCTTAAAGTAGTAAACGGATAGCTTCCTATTTTGGGTTTAGCAGATGAAACCTTATTTAAAAAAGTTGATTTGCCTGCATTTGGGAATCCAACTAAGCCTACATCAGCAAGAGATTTTAGTTCAAGCCTAATAAAACGAATTTCTCCCTCAAATCCAAGTGTAAATTTTCTTGGTGCTTGATTTGTGCTTGATTTAAAACGAGCATTTCCCTGACCACCGTCTCCACCTTTTGCAATTACATATGTTGTATTTGCATCACAACAATCTAATAACTCATCATTGGAAATGTCATCATATACTACCGTGCCTTTAGGAATATCTAATATTAAATCTTCCGCAGCTGATCCTGATTTATTTTTACCAGAACCAGGTCTGCCATTTTTAGCAATAAATACCCTTTTATTTTGGAAATCAATTAGAGTGTTTTTATTTTGATTAACTCTAAATATTATGTCTCCGCCTTTTCCTCCATCGCCTCCGTCAGGACCGCCAAAAGGTATAAACTTTTCACGACGAAAACTGGATGCTCCAGCACCACCGTTCCCCGCCCTAACTTCGAGAAAGGCCTCGTCGATGAAATTCATGATATAGAAAAATGTTATTGAGAAATAACGTTTGCAGTTTTTCTACTTTTAGGACCTTTGTATGTAAACTGAACAACACCAGCAGCTTTAGCAAAAAGAGTATCATCCTTTCCTTTACCAACATTGATACCAGGGTGTGTATTTGTTCCTCTTTGACGAATCAAAATCTCGCCAGCTTTTACTACCTGACCGCCAAATCTTTTTACGCCAAGTCTCTTGGCGTTTGAATCTCTACCGTTCTTACTGGAACCACCTGCTTTCTTATGTGCCATTATTTACTCTCTAATTTAATATCTTTGATTTCTACTTGTGAATGTCTAGCTCTATGACCAGTTTTTGTCATACTGTGCTTTCTTCTTCTGAAACGAAGAATAGAAATCTTTTTAGATTTTACAACATCAACAACTTCAGCAGTAACTTTAACATTAGACAAATAAGGCTGACCTATTTCAACATTCTTGTCATCAACATATAACAATACATTCTCAAAAGTTATCTTTGTGCCAGGCTCATCCTTAAGCAGATCAACAGGCAACGTCATACCTTTCTCTACTTTATGTTGTTTTCCACCTGATTCTATTACTGCGTACATATTTATATTCCTAAAGGTGGCAAAATATACGCTTTAATGAGGAATTTATCAATAGTTATGTATAATTTTGCTTTAATTATTATCTATATATGAGAAATAAGAATTTTATAGAAAAAGAGCTTCTTCTGGTTAAAAACTTTATAAAAGATGAGATTATTGAAGAAAGGAGCATTAAAGAGCTATATAGATATATATTTCAATCAGATGGCAAAAGATTAAGGGCTAAATTAAGTCTTTTGTCCTCGTCAAAAAATAAAAGAATACATAAAAAAAGAATAGAGCTTGCTGCTGTAATTGAACTCCTTCATACAGCAACACTTGTTCATGACGATGTTGTTGATAATTCGTCACTGAGAAGAGGCATCACTTCTGTGAATAAAGTCTGGTCTAATGCTCATGGTGTACTAATTGGTGACTATATTTACTCAAAAGCTTTTATGCTAATGGTTCAAATTGGTAAACAAGATATTCTCTCTGAACTAGCAAATGCAACCAATGACATCTCTAAAGGAGAGTTAATTCAGTTAGATGCTTTAAATAATACTAGGATCAAATTAAATGATTTAGAAAAAATTAGTTATTTTAAGACTGGTAGATTATTTGAAGCTGCAGCTAAATCTGGAGCATTGTTGGCTAATAGTGATACTCAATTTAAAAAAAATATTTCTGAGTGTGCAAAAAATTTAGGTATTTTATTTCAAATAAAAGATGATCTACTAGATTACTCAAAGAATTCAAAAAAAATCGGTAAGCCTGTTTTTCAAGACCTTAGGGAGGGCAAAGTAACTTATCCATTTTACTTTGCCTATGAGAATGCAAATAAAGCTGAAAAATTAAATTTAAAATCTTTTTTAGGAAAAAGTAATCTTAGTGAGAAATTCGCATACGAGCTTATTGAAAAACTTGGTGGTATTAAAAAAACTGAATCACTGGCCGCAACATATACAAAAAAGGCAACCCAAAAGGCAAATCTAATTAAAGATGAATATATAAAGCAAGAAATGTTAAAATTAATTATCTTGGCATTAAATAGGGAAAAATGAGCTTTATATCACAATCGAGTTACTCAAAAGAAGAACTTATTGCATGTTCTGAAGGCCAGCTTTTTACAAATAAAGGCGATGGCAGACTACCTGCAGATCAAATGCTTATGTTTGATGAAATTTTACATATAAATAATTCTGATGGAGAGTTTGGTAATGGGAGCATCACGGCTCAACTAAATATCAACCCTGATCTGTGGTTTTTTGATTGTCATTTTAAAGAAGATCCTGTAATGCCAGGCTGTCTAGGATTAGACGCAATGTGGCAACTTCTTGGGTTCTATCTTTTGTGGTCTGGCCTTCCTGGCATTGGTAGGGCTCTAGGTGCTGAAAAAGTTAAATTTTTTGGACAGGTTCTGCCATCAGCTAAAATAGTAAAATATGAATTACAGATTAAAAGAGTTATCAACAGGGGGGCTATTCTAGGTCTTGCCAATGGTAAAATGTTTGTTGATAATAAAGAAATTTATAGTGCTGAAAAACTTAAAGTGGGTTTGTTTGATGATCCCAGTGGATTTTAGATTATGAGAAATGTTGTAATTACAGGTGTAGGAATTAAATCATGTATTGGTAATACATATGATGAAGTACTTAATAGTTTAAAAAATGGAAAGTCAGGTATTACAGCAAATGAAACATATAAAGAAATGGGTTTCAGAAGTCAGATTTCTGGGTCAGTCGATATAAATTTTGCTGAATTAATTGATAGGAAATTATATAGGTTTATGGGTGAGGCTTCTGCCTATTCTTATTTAGCGGCAAAGGACGCTATTGAAATGTCAGGCATCACTGAATCTCATCTCGATTCTATTAAAACAGGTATTGTGGCTGGATCAGGTGGCTCATCAACCAGAGTGATGGTTTCTACTTCTGACATAACTAGAGATAAAGGTCCTAAAAGGATTGGGCCCTATGCAGTTACTAAAACAATGGGTAGCTCTATTTCAGCAATATTGGCTACTGCATTCAAACTTAAAGGAATAAATTATTCAATATCATCAGCATGCGCTACAAGTGCTCATTGTATTGGACATGCTGCTGATTTAATAAAATCAGGTCAACAAGATATTGTTATTGCAGGTGGAGGCGAAGATCTTCACTGGAGTTCATCTAATTTATTTGATGCTATGGGTGCCCTATCTTCCAATTTTAATGACGAACCAGCTTTGGCATCAAGAGCTTATGATAGAGATAGAGATGGTTTTGTAATATCCGGGGGTTCTGGCATGTTAATTTTAGAAGAAGAAGAACATGCAAAAAAAAGAGGTGCAAACATCCTAGCTAAAATTAGTGGATATTATGCAACTTCAGATGGTTATGACATGGTTGCGCCTTCTGGAGAAGGTGCATATAGGTGCATGGAAGGAGCGCTGCAAAATTATGGTTCTTCAGTTGATTATATTAATACTCATGGAACAAGCACCCCAGTTGGTGATGTTGCAGAATTAACGGCAATTAAAGAACTATTTAAACAAGAAATACCGGTTATAAGTTCAACAAAATCTATGACAGGCCATTCATTAGGGGCTACTGGAGCTCAAGAAGCAATTTACTCAATTATGATGCT
>ENA-OUOG01001678-OUOG01001678.1-marine-metagenome-genome-assembly--contig:-NODE-1678-length-24921-cov-5.049026_pt1 | contig 24921 bp, 23 predicted proteins | sample MGYA00248635_ERZ508505 | MGnify/ENA primary metagenome ERZ508505 (study PRJEB26176, sample SAMN06267871) | marine metagenome | isolation source: Saanich Inlet, British Columbia, Canada | place: Pacific...
GATTAACTTTGGGTGCCGTCTCAATGCCCTTGAAGGGGATCAAATTTTAGACGCCGCAAGAAATGCTGGCTTGACCCAAGCCACGATCATTAATAGTTGCGCGGTCACCGAAGAAGCCATGCGCCAAGCCAGAAAATCTGCGCGCAAGGCCAAACGTGATTACCCTGATCATAAAATTATTGTCACCGGATGCGCCGCTCAAACAGATGCCGCTCAATTTGCATCTATGGCTGAAGTCGATCACGTCATTGGCAATATGGAAAAGACTGAGGCGAGTAGCTATGCGCCGCAAGCACCCAAGCTTGCGGTCAGCGATATTATGGCCGAAACAAATGCTAAAATCGCCAAGCCAGGCATTACCCAAAAACGAGCACGCGCATTTGTTCAAATTCAAAACGGCTGCGACCACCGATGCACGTTTTGTATTATTCCATTCGGGCGCGGTAATTCTCGATCTCTGCCCATTCATGATGTCATTGCCCAATGCCGAGATCTCTTAGCCCAAGGCCATCGTGAAATAGTACTGACCGGCGTTGATATTACTAGCTGGGGTCCAGACATTAACGAAGCTGGTCTAGGAAAATTGGTCAAAGATTTATTAGATCATCTACCTGACCTCGAACGTTTGCGGTTAAGCTCTGTTGATGCGATTGAGCTGGATCCAAACTTTCTTGATATCGTGATCAACGAACCAAGGCTGATGCCTCACCTTCATCTCTCACTGCAAGCCGGAGATGACATGATCCTTAAACGCATGAAGCGTCGGCACAGCCGCGCCGAAGCGGTCGCGCTCTGCAATCACATCAAGAGCGCGCGGCCCGACATGACATTTGGCGCAGATTTAATTGCAGGTTTCCCAACCGAGACCGACGCCATGTTTGAAAACTCTGTCGCGCTGATTGAGGACTGCCAACTCACATGGCTCCATGTGTTTCCATTTTCACCCCGCCCAAACACACCTGCGGCACGGATGCCGCAATTATCTAAAGACCTGATTACCGAACGAGCAAAGCACCTTCGCGAAGCCGGCGATAGCTATCGTCAACAATGGCTCCATAATCAAGTCGGCCAAGATGTCCTCGTGCTCATGGAAAATGATCAACGCGGACGTGCCGAAAATTTTGCGCAAGTCATCTTCAAGACCGCCATCACACCGCATACAATAACACGCGCGCGCATCACGGGTGTACAGAACGAATTTCTTTTAGGTGAGCAATATTAATGGGTTTATTTGATCGACTTAAAAAAGGATTAGGCCGCTCGAGCAAGGCAATCGGAGAAGGCATTGGCCGCCTCTTCACATCAGGCCGTCTAGATGACACGCAACTCGCAACATTAGAAGAAATTCTAATCACCGCAGACCTAGGCTTTGATGCGACAGCCAATATTATTGACAAGATCAAACAACGCAAAATTGAAAATCTTGAAAACGAAAACCAGCTTAAAGAAATTCTTGCTGAAGAAATCACATCTATTTTGGAAGGGTCTGAGCTTCCCCTCGCGCTTCCTCAGGACAAAAAGCCAGCCGTTATTCTTATGGCCGGCGTTAATGGCGCCGGCAAAACAACAACCATCGGCAAATTGGCTCAAAAGTTTAAACAACAAGGGCAATCCGTCATGCTGGCCGCCGGTGATACATTTCGCGCCGCAGCGATTGAACAATTAGAAGTTTGGGGCGAGCGCGCCGGCGTGCCTGTCATCTCTGGCAAGCAAGGCGCTGATGCTGCAGGACTTGTTTATTCAGCGCTTGAACAAGCCCGAGCCGAACAGGTTGATATACTCATTGTCGACACTGCGGGTCGGCTTCAATCCAATGAAGCACTCATGGCCGAACTTGAAAAAATCACACGCGTCATGCGCAAACTCGATGACAGCGCCCCGCACGCTTCTCTCTTGGTACTCGACGCAACTGTTGGCCAAAACGCCATTTCTCAAGCCCAAGCCTTTCTAAAAGCAGCGGGCACAACAGGCCTAATCATGACCAAACTCGACGGCACAGCCCGTGGCGGCGTACTCGTTGCCCTGACGCGCAAACTGGGGCTGCCCATTCACTATATTGGGGTTGGAGAATCGGCAGAGGATTTACAGCCCTTCCAATCAAAAGCGTTCGCACGCGCGCTCACCGGTCTAGATAGCTAGAAAGACGAAGCATGAAAAAAATTATTGAAGATTTTGGCCCATTACTTGTTTTCTTCATTCTCAATAGCCGCGGCGCTGAATGGCTTGGCATGGCGCCTGAACAAAGCTTGTTTATCGCCACTGCCGGTTTCATGGCAGCCCTGCTAATCGTCATCATATTCACACTCCTCAGCGGCCGCCGCCCGACCACAATGAGCTTGGTATCGGGTGGCTTTGTCATGGTCTTTGGTGGGCTCACGCTTTATTTGCAAGATGAGACATTCATCAAGGTTAAGCCTACAATTGTATACTGCCTCTTTGCTGGCATATTGGCGTTTGGACTTATGCGGCGTGTTTCATATTTAAAAAACCTCATGGGCGACATGCTGCCTATGGATAAAGACGGATGGATGATTTTAACGCGGCGCTGGGTTGGCTTTTTTATCACCATGGCCGTTCTTAACGAAATATTATGGCGCACCTTAACGACAGATCAGTGGGTACAATTCAAGGTTTTTGGATTTCTAATCATCACGCTCGTCTTTAGCGCGGCTCAGGTGCCATTGTTTAGCCGTCATAGCTTAAACAAAAACACCGAGGCTTAACGCTAGCCACAATGAGGGCTTTGGCGCGCGAGATATTAACCTAGCCTCTTCGTCCCAAATTTTGAAACCCCGGCGTATCCAACCAATTTTCAGGCTCACCAAAAGGGGCGAATTGGTCTAAATGCTCGGTATCTTTGAAATGTTTTAAAGCCCAATAAACGCTGGGGAATGCAAGCTCATCCCATGGGATCTCATCCCAACTCATTAGCTTCACGTCCAAACTTTCGGGCCCAGGGGCAATATCGGGGGTCCTCAAATGGCCGCGATAAAACATTTGCACCTGTGAAATACGCGCGACATTATAAATGCCAATTAATTGTCCAACCTCAACATCAGCATTGGCTTCTTCTTGCGCTTCGCGCGCAGCGCCTTGAGCAACAGTTTCCCCTTTTTCCATAAAACCCGCGGGGAGAGTCCAAAATCCGTGGCGCGGTTCAATAGCACGGCGACACATTAAAATTTTATCATCCCAAGTCGCAACAACCCCAGCAATAACTTTTGGGTTTTCATAATTAATTAAACCACAATTATCGCAAATATGACGTTCAAATGAATCGTCATGGGGTTTGCGTTTTGAAAAATTCATCTCATTGGGATAGTCACGCGACTGGTCTCTAAATGTCATTGGGGTGTTTCTCCAAGCTTGCTTGAATTCGACACCGGTTTGATGCGCGGCATGAATTCATTGGCAATCACATTTTCATCAAGTGGTCCAGTATGTCGAAATATAATCTCGCCATTACCGTTTATAATATAAGTTTCAGGTACCCCGTATACCCCAAAGTCAATCGCCGTACGGCCTGTATCATCTACTGCTACTTTTCCGTATGGATTACCAAGCCTGGCCAAGAACCGTTTGGCGGCCGCTTCGCCATCCTTGTAATTTAATCCAACAATATTGACGCCTTGCTCTTTTAAAGTCATGAGAAAAGGATGCTCGTCACGGCATGGTCCGCACCAACTTGCCCATACATTTAACATTGTCACATTGCCGGTTTTGAGATCATCATCCCGCACGCGCGCATCTGCTTCAAGCAAGTCAGGCAAATCAAAGGCTGGAACAGGCTTACCTTCAAGAACAGAAGGTAATTTTTGCGGATCACCCATAAATAAACTTACCAAAAATAGTCCAGCAATTGATATAAAAATGGCAAATGGGATAAAGCGCCAAACCATCTTTACTACTCCTCGCTTTGGGACATATTCAAGGTTTTACGTGCCTTTATATATCCCACCAAAGTCAAGAGACACAAACCGCCAATGATCACAGCGGTTACGCTGTAACTTGCCCAAATATAAAATCCGTAATCTGGCATTAAACACCACCCCCCAGACGACGACGTGCCCGTTGGTTGAGGATCTCAACTTGCATACGTGTGATCAAAAGTGCAAAAAACAAAACCATAAACGCAACACCCATCATCAAAAGAGGATAAAGAATATCAGGGTGAATGGCCGGGCGCGCAAAGCGCGACACACTCGCTGGCTGGTGCAACGTATTCCACCAATCAACTGAAAATTTGATAATGGGCACATTAATAAACCCAACAATGGCCAAAATGGCTGCCGCCCGAGAGGCTTTTTCTGGTGACTCAATCGCCCGCCAAAGCGAAATATATCCAATATATATAAAGAATAGAACAAGGACAGACGTTAACCGCGCATCCCAAACCCACCATGTGCCCCACATGGGCTGCCCCCACAATGCGCCTGTGATCAACGCAACAAGCGTAAAACATGCCCCAATTGGCGCGGCAGCACGCGCGGCCAAATGCCCAAGCGGGTGGCGAAAGATCAAGGCGAGAATACTGACAAAAGCAATAAAACTATAGCCAAACAGGGCCATCCAAGCAGCCGGCACATGGACAAACATAATCCGCACTGTTTCCCCTTGTTGATAATCTGGCGGCGCCTGAAAGGACAAATATAAGCCGTATAGTAACGTCAGAATTGCCACGACCCATAAAGGATAAAATAAGCGCTGCGCCAGCCTCATGAAACGGTGAGGGTTTGCATAATAATGCAACCAATCTGTTTTTTGAATGCGCATAGTTAAGTCCTTACCTCAAAATCGGCGTTACCACCCGTCACTCCGAAAGTCCTCGCAAAGCAGCACTAATGGCAACAGGCGCAAGTAATATAGCGGCAACACTCATAGCAGCTAAAATGGCAATCGCATCAAATGCAATAGTGCCATTGCCCAGCAATGCTGTTTGCGTTGCATTTGCACCAAACAAAAGCACAGGAACATAAAGCGGCATAACAATAAGTGCCGTCAATAAGCCAGCACGTCGCACCGAGACAGATAAAGCTGAACCAATCGCACCAAGAGCGCATAAGGCAGGACCCGCAACCAAGACAGATAAAATAAGAGGCCACAGCGCTTTAATATCTATATTCACTAAAAAACCAGCCAAAGGTAAAACTAAGCTCAAGGGTATGATAAGAGAAATATAATGCGCAATCAGTTTGGCAAGCACCAATAATTCCAAAGGTTGCGCAGACAGCATCAGCTGATCAAAACCACCATCCTCGGCATCGCTTTGGAAAAGCCGATCAAGCGACAGCAAAAGCGCCAAAACAATCACAACCCAAAGCAAGCCCGGCGCAAGGCGCTTTAGAAGCGCAAGCTCAGGACCAACCCCAAAAGGCACCAAAGTAAGAGCGATGAATAAAAAGGCCACAACAAGACTAATGCTCCCCTGACGCCAAGCCAGCAAGACATCGCTATAAAGAACTCGGTAAAACGCGCGCATTACACAAGCACCTCCAAAACAAGGTTTTGTGAAGAAAAATCAAGCGGTTCATGGCTTGCCGCGATCACAATCCCGCCAGTTTTACAATGCGCTCGAACCGCCCCGCTCAACCAATCGCGGCCTGAGCGATCGAGGGCGGTATAAGGCTCATCTAATAGCCATAGGCGCCGCGGGACCATGAATAAACGCGAAAAAGCAGCCCGACGCTTTTGACCCGCAGAGAGATCGCTCACCATTTGGTGCCGCTTATTAAAAAGCCCGATATAATGCAATAAAGCATCAATATCGGGGAGTTTAGCGTTGGGTTCCGCGAGCAAATCGAATAAAAAATTCAGGTTCTCCATCACAGTAAGTTGGCTTTTCAAACCTTCTCTATGCCCAACATAATGAAGCATATGTGTTTCTAATGCATCATTGCCAAGCATGGCATGCCCAGTTTCACAAGTTAGGAGGCCCGCAAGGGCCCTGAGTAAAGAGGTTTTACCAACACCGTTTGGACCGCTGACCATTAAGGCGGTCTCGCGAGGCGCTTCAAATGACAAATTGGAGATAATCATGCTATCCCCGCGGCGAATACCGAGTTGATGCACATTGAGCCCAGCTTGTGTTTCACTATCCATATTTGTCAAATCTATCCTTAAACGTGCATCGTTATATTCTTAAAACAAGCTTTCTTAAAAAAAGCTCAAGTAGTTTCTCACCTAGCATAGCCTTTTTAAAACAAAAACAGTATAGTGCGCGCGAATTGCAGCATGTGCTGCCAATTGACTGGCTCATTTCAGAAGGAGCGTGAACATGCCTAAAGCAAAAGCCGCCAAGAAACCAACGCAAACACCTAAACACCCTAATAGTTTTAAAGCGCTAAAGACCTTAAAAGTAGGATCAAAATCTTACGCATATTTTAGTCTAAAAGCAGCTGAGAAAAATGGCCTAGAAGGTATTTCAAAATTACCTTACGCCATGAAAGTGCTCTTAGAAAATCTTCTACGCTTTGAAGATGGCCGCACTGTTACTGCTGACGACATCCGGGCTGTAAAAAGCTGGATGACACGTCGCAAGTCAAACCGCGAAATTGCGTTCCGTCCTGCCCGTGTTCTTATGCAAGACTTTACCGGCGTCCCTGCTGTTGTTGATCTCGCCACAATGCGCAATGCGATGGAAGATATTGGCGGCAAAACAAACAAAATTAATCCACTCACACCTGTTGATCTCGTTATTGACCATTCTGTGATGGTTGATCATTTCGGCAATAAAAGCGCTCTTAAAAATAATGTTGGCCTTGAATATGAGCGCAACCGTGAGCGCTATGAATTCTTACGCTGGGGGGCACAAGCCTTTCAAAACTTCCGGGTGGTGCCTCCTGGAACCGGCATTTGCCACCAAGTGAACCTTGAATATCTCGCGCAAACAGTCTGGACGCGCAAAGAAGTGATTAATGGCAAAAAAGTTGAAACAGCTTACCCAGATACACTGGTCGGCACAGATAGCCACACCACTATGGTTAATGGCCTTGCCGTATTAGGTTGGGGTGTTGGCGGCATTGAAGCCGAAGCAGCAATGCTTGGACAACCAATTTCAATGCTTTTACCTGAAGTTGTTGGCTTTAAACTCACCGGCAAATTACCAGAAGGCGCAACCGCAACTGACTTGGTTTTAATCATTGTTGAGATGCTTCGCAAGCAGGGTGTTGTTGGCAAATTTGTTGAGTTCTATGGCCCTGGTCTTGATAACCTATCACTTGAAGACCAAGCTACAATTGCCAATATGGCACCTGAATATGGCGCAACATGCGGCTTCTTCCCCGTTGATAAAGACACAATCTCTTATCTAAAATCAACCGGACGCAAGAAAGACCGCGTCGCATTGGTTGAGGCTTATGCTAAGAAACAAGGGATGTTCCGTACGAAGAACTCACCAGACCCAGTCTTCACAAATAAGCTTGCGCTTGATCTTAAAGATGTACGCCCAAGCTTGGCTGGTCCAAAACGCCCTCAAGACCGCGTATTGCTTGAAGATATGCCAACCGGTTTTGAAAAAGCATTGCAAGACCAAAACATTACCAAGGCCAGCGAACGCGTCGCGGTTAAAGGTGAAAAATTTGACATTGGACATGGTGACGTGGTCATTGCTGCAATTACATCTTGCACAAATACATCCAACCCAAGCGTTATGCTTGGCGCAGGACTTGTCGCACGCAATGCCGTTGAAAAAGGTCTAACTGTTAAGCCATGGGTTAAACCATCTTTAGCCCCCGGCTCTCAAGTTGTGACGGATTATCTTAAAAAAGCCAACCTACAAGCACCGCTTGATAAATTGGGCTTTAACCTTGTTGGCTATGGTTGCACAACATGTATTGGTAACTCTGGTCCTCTACCAGAGCCTATCTCTAAAGCGATTAACGAAAATAATATTGTTGCCGCCTCTGTCCTATCCGGCAACCGTAACTTCGAAGGTCGCGTAAGCCCAGATGTGCGGGCAAACTATCTTGCCTCACCAATGTTAGTTGTTGCATATGCAATCGCCGGAACAGTGAAGCTAAATCTGGCGACCGACCCATTGGGCAAAGATAAAAAAGGAAACCCTGTTTACCTGAAAGACATTTGGCCAACGAGCAAAGAAATTGCAGATACTGTACGCACATGCGTAACGCCTGCTATGTTCCGAGATCGCTACAAAGATGTCTTTAAAGGTGATGCAAGCTGGCGGAAAATTAAGCCCGCCAAAGGCCAAACCTTTACATGGGATAAATCATCAACTTATGTGCAAAAACCAACTTTCTTTGATGGCTTAAGCGCAAAACCAAGTGATGTTCAGCCAATCAACAATGCCCGTATCTTGGCCTTGTTAGGTGACAGTATCACAACTGATCACATCTCGCCGGCAGGCTCAATTAAAGCGAGCAGCCCGGCTGGTTTGTATTTGAGCAAAAACAAGGTCGGCATTGCTGATTACAACTCCTATGGGGCACGTCGTGGCAATCACGAAGTTATGATGCGCGGCACGTTTGCAAATATTCGTATCCGCAATCAAATGGCTCCTGGCACAGAGGGTGGCGTCACCACGCTCCAGCCTGAAGGTAAAGTAATGTCTATCTATGACGCAGCTATGGCTTATGCCGAAACCCAAACACCATTGGTTGTCTTTGCAGGCAAGGAATATGGTACCGGCTCAAGCCGAGATTGGGCCGCCAAGGGCACACGCCTTCTGGGTGTCCGTGCTGTTGTTGCAGAGAGCTTTGAGCGAATTCACCGTTCCAACCTCGTTGGCATGGGCATTGCGCCTCTTCAATTTGAAGGCTCTGACAGCTGGGAAAGCCTCAAGCTTAATGGCTCAGAAACCATAACGATTGAAGGTGTAAGTGGTAAAATCAAGCCGCGCCAGAAAGTTAAAATGGTGATTACGGATAAAAACGGTGCAACGAGAACCGTTACGCTTCTAAGCCGTATTGATACACAAGATGAGATCGACTATTTCCAAAATGGTGGCATCTTACAATATGTATTGCGTCAACTTGCCTCTTAAGGCAAACCGCAGCACCAGCTTATAGTTGTTGCTTAAAACAATTAAACGCCGCCCTTTGGGGCGGCGTTTTTTTATGACGCGATCACCGGCACTAGAGCTTTTCTGCAAAAACCTTAGAGCGTAGGAATAAGAGCATCGCGGGCCGAGCCATCAAACTTATAAGCCCAAGAGCCATTATTAAGGCGAACCCAAAAATTTGAACTCGTGGTCACAGCTGAAATCGTAAACTCAGTGCCATTGGCAAGTGTTAATATTGTGGTTTGACCATTGGCAAAATCAATTGTGTCTGCCGGCACAACATCAAGCAGACGCAATGCTGCGATCTGCACCATAATATCAACGGGTTGATTACTGGGCCATGGCGATGTCGCATCAGAACGCTTAAAGGATCCACGGCTTATCCCGCTTAGAGTCACCTCAATCACCTGACCAAAGTCTGGCCACTCTATCCGCGCGTCAAGCCAGGGTGTGATGTCTTTGCTGCGTGGAAGACGTCCCCGCACAAGCCAAGTCTGGTCAAGGTCTGAGCGTCGCATATAAAAATTCTTGAGTGAGTCGCCAACTTGTTTAGAGACTTGTTTTTGCTCAGCCTCACTGCGCTCATCATTGCCCATTAACACTTGCACAATGGGCGCGCCGCTGGCATCAAAAAGTTTAAATTCGATTGCCTTGCTTAAATCATCCGGCGCCGTTAGCCCCAAAACACGGTGCCATTCCTTCAGCGCCGTTCGCGGCGCAAGCTTCTCCAGATTGCTCAACGCGATAATCGTTTCATTTACTAGCTCTTGGTTTGCAGGATAATGATCACGTGCAACAACCCGCCAAAGCTGATCACCCTCTTCTGCCCCGCGTGAGAAAATGAGCGTCTGAGTTCCGGATAAACCAAGGCCATGCGTAATCTCCACGCGCGCAACCTTATCTAATTGGCTGTTGAGTTCTGGTAATAATAAGCCAAGCTTTTCTTGAACAAAGACCGGCGCTTCGCGTTGCAGGGCAAAGATCAACACCCCAACGCTGATAAATGTGACAAAGCATAAAATGTAAAATCGTAACTTACTCATTACTCACGATCCTCCACCATACGCATACCGCCCGCGCGTTGTGTGCGCACGCGGCGACGGCGGCGGCGCACCATAATGACCACACTCACCAACCCAATGAGCGCAGGCATTAACCCAATATTGATCCATCGCAAGGTCAAACCAAGAGCTTCAATTTCACGCCTTAGATTGGCCTCAACCGCACGCAGCGCTTTTCGCGCCGCCTGTAATTCCATTCGATATTCTATCGCGACCGCTTGCGCATCCGGCCCAAGGGCCTGCGTTTTTTCAATCCGATCCAATTCACTCTGCGCTGCCTCAATACGCTGCTGTAGTGCATATTCTTCAGCCAAATAAAGCTCTTCCGCATCTCGACGTAATGCTTCAACCCGGTCAAACCCGCGCAAGGCGCGTTCGCGTCCGCGCAAGCTGATCAAAGCATCAGAACCCATCATATTTTCCACTGCATTTAATAGGAACTTAGCATTATCCGCCATCGGGACAGCGAAACGCTGACCAAGATAAGATTCTTCAGTGACCCAAAACCGATCATCAAAGAAATCGCTATCGGCGAAAATTATAATATTAGCATCATCCGTTTCCAAAAGCGGCTCAGGTGCCGCATCGTCTTCACTTAGACCATCTTGCGCAGTAATTGGCATACCCTCAGGAAAAGCCGTCCGTACAGGTCCGCGCAAACGTGCGGCAATAATATGTTGCTCGCCATCTGCTTTAAAATTCCGCAACAGCGTATCAGGGTCAGGCCCTGCTGCCACCATATCACGCGCAACCAACATGCTCTGGTCTGAACTTATGACAAGGGGGGTAATGGTTGTGGTTGCATCATCTGTTTTCTTTAACGTTCCCGTTGACCCAATATTGAGCAAATCAATATTGCTCATCACCACATCCGTTTCGTTAAATTGTGCCTTGGGCATACCCATCCACAATACGTAATCGACAAGCTGGCGACGGGCATCGCGCCCCGTTGCCACGCGTTGGGCGTAGGTGCGGTCAGCCAAGACTTTCGTATCATCCATGGTGACGCCCCAGGGCGCCATAAGCACGCCCAGATTGGATTGCTCCGTATAGCCTGGGAGCGGTTGTCCATTAGGACCTGCGGTCAGGCTAACTTCAGAATGAGGATCAATAAATGCAATCACACGACCGCCACGCATCACGAATTGATCTACCGCATAAAGCTGGCTATCGCTTAACGGGCGCGGGTGCGCCAGCAGCAAGACATCTACGCGCTTTGGCACTTTCGTCATTTTTGGGTCTAAGAATTCAACAGTAAAACTATCAACCAACTCGCTATATATCAAAAATGGTTGCGACTGTCCGCGCATGGCCGCCATGAGGCCACCGGCACCCGTATCTAGTGGTAAATTGGAAACAACTCCCAAAACTGGTTTTCTGGGCGTATTCAGATTATCGATCAACCGCGTAATATCATATTCTAAATATTGCTCGCGCTCGGCTGGAAATATCGGGATGATCTGCATGTCATCAACCATATTTGTACCAATTAGCCCAAAATAGAAAAGGTCACCCGACCCCATGGGGCGCCCCACCAAACCACGTGCAACGGCGACATCTTCGACATCAGAGAATGGCTCCGGATCCACAATCTTTAACGACACACGACCATTGGAACGATTAACAATCTCATCCAGCATATCGCGAACGCGCTGGGCATAGAGCCGCATAGCGGGAACAGATCCAGCCAGGCTTTGTGAATAATAAAATGTCAGAGAAATGGGCTCATCGATCTGCGCTAAAATATCTTTTGTGCCCTGACTCAGGGTAAATAATTCATTTTCTGTCAGGTCCAAACGGGCGTTACGCAATAATAGCGAACTGCTAATATTTACAGACAGAAATAAAACAATCAGAAGAAAAACCGCAATTGCATTGCGAGAAGACAGAAGAGATCTCATCACGCGCCTTCTCCCTTTTTGCTCTCAACAACAATGCCTGTTAAGAACAGGCTGATCACGATAATACTAGAAAAGAAAATAACATCGCGCAGATCAATCACGCCTGATGTGATCGCCCTAAAATGTGCAAGAAAACTGAGAGACGCAATACTCTCCAAAACCAAATCGGGCAGAATATCGCGAAACACATCCAGCACCATTGGCAAACCAGCAATTGTGAAGACAAAGCAAACAAGTACACTCAAGACAAAAGCAATAAGTTGATTGCGGGTACAGGCAGACAAGATACTGCCCAAGGCCAAATATCCCCCAGCCATAAACAAGCTACCAAGATAGCTCGCCAAAATAACCCCATTATCAGGCGCGCCGAGATAATTTACGGTCAGCCAAAGCGGGAAAGTTAGAATAAGCGCCAAGGCACTCACAGCCCATGCTGCTACAAATTTCCCAATGACAATAACCGATAGCGGAATAGGCAAGGTTAAAAGCAATTCGATAGAACCATTTCGTCGCTCTTCGGCCCATAATCGCATTGATAAGGCCGGCAAGAAAAAAAGATATAGCCATGGATGAAATTGAAAGAATGTTGCCAAATTGGCTTGGCCGGCCTCATACCATAGGGCCACAGAAAAAGTAGTTACACCCGTTGCCAAGACAAAGACCAATAAAAAAATACTCGCCATGGGGCTGGCAAAATAGCTCGTAAATTCTCGAACCGTGAGAGCGATTAAAGCGCGCATTATGGCCTCCCCGTTAGCGACCTGAAGACGTCGTCTAAGCGCCCGTGTTCCAAAGCAAGGCCTTTGACAACCCAATCGCTTCGCGCTTGGATACGCGCAATGACGGACTGCGCCTGCCCCTCATTTGGAAATAAAACAACCGACATCTCTGGTCCGCGCTGGACCTGTTCGATCGATATAATTTCAGGCCAAGACTGGAGGGACTGTATAATCAAAGAGACACCCTCGGTAGGTACCGTCAAACTGACGGCCCCACGATATCGCGACTGACCAGCAAGAGCGGCTGGCGTCCCATTGGCCACCAATTGCCCACGATCAATCACCAAAGCGCGCGTGCAAATAGCCTCAACTTCTTCGAGAATATGAGTGGAAATGATAATTGCTTTACTTTGCGCCATTTCACTAATCGCTTCGCGCACATGGTGTTTTTGGTTTGGATCTAAACCATCAGTTGGTTCGTCCATAATAAGAATAGAGGGATCATGCATAATGGCCTGAGCAAGCCCAACGCGACGACGAAATCCTTTAGACAAAGTATCGATCGGTTGATCCAGAACCGCATGAAGTTCCGTAATCGCGATTGCCTTATCGCGAGCCCGATCACGCTCAAGCCCCGAGAGGCCGCGAATAGAGGCAATAAAATTAAGAAAAGCACGAGGCGTCATTTCCGGCCAGGCGGGCGCACCTTCAGGTAAATACCCAAACTCTTTTTGCGCGCGCATTGGCTCGGTTAAGACATCGATGCCATTTACAAATATCTCACCGCCATCAGGGCGGAGAAAACCAGTAATCATTTTCATCGTTGTCGACTTGCCAGCACCATTTGGGCCCAAAAAGCCCAAGACTTCGCCGCGCGCCACATGGAAAGAGAGCGCATCGACAGCCAAAAAAGAACCAAATGTTTTACGAAGATTTTTAACACTAATCATGATGCCCTGAGATTAGCCAGCCCGCGAAAAGACGCAAGTCTAAATGTTACAAAAAAGGGCGTATTTTCAATGGATAGGTCCATGTCTGCTCACATCATAATGCCCATAAAGATGGGTGTAGAACACATGATGCGAAAAATGCAGGCCCGATGCGAAAAACCTTTTTGGGGAGGAGGGTGTTATGGTTAATCGCATCGGACCAAGCGCTTTAAAACACTGCGCTGTAATTCAGATATAAGATCTTAATTGCGGCATTCAATAGACCAGAAAGTGGCATTTTTGTGGTTTCTTACATTTTTGCTCTTGTTCTATCGCAAAATTCAAGAGAGCATGACGGATGGCATCTAAAAAACCATTGGTCATTGTCGCAAATGCTTATGAAGCCGAGCAAATTGCTCGCGATAAGCAGAAAATGCAGGTGATGTGGACGCGACAAGAGCTCATGGTATTGATGAACCTCTATGGGCGCGCCGTCGCCACTGGCCAGTGGCGCGATTACGGCTTATCGATCCTGCAAGATCGCGCCGTCTTCGCTATTTTCCGATCTACCAATGAAATACCAATCTATCGGATCGAAAAAATACCCCGTCTGCGCCAAAAACAAGGCCAATATCAAGTTCTTGGGCTCTCTGGGCAAATCTTAAAACGTGGAAATGACTTACAGCAAGCCCTCAAAATTATTGAGAAGAAGACCTGCCATTCAGGTAATATCCGGCTGGTGCGCCCATAAAAAAACCCCGATATTTCTATCGGGGTTTCATTAACATTATCTTATTGATTAATCGCGGTTACCCATGAACTGCAATAAGAACAAGAACATATTCAAGAAATCGAGATATAGACGCAACGCGCCCATAATGGCTTTCTTCTCTGCAACATCGCGGCTGTCAGAGCCCATATAGATCTGCTTGATGCTTTGTGTGTCATAGGCGGTTAAGCCGGCAAAGATCAAAACGCCAATAACCGAAATCACAAAATGCATAGCTGAGCTTGCCAAGAAAATATTGACAATTGACGCTAAGATAATGCCGATCAGACCCATAAAGAGGAACGAGCCCATGCCAGATAGGTCACGCTTTGTTGTATATCCATATAAACTAAGCGCACCAAATGAAGCGGCAGTCACAAGGAATGTTCGCACAACGCTGACACCTGTAAAAATCAACAAAATATATGACAGCGACAACCCGACAAGACCAGCATATATCCAGAATGTCATCTGAGCTGATTGTGAACTCATTTTATGAATGCGCATGCTCAAGAAAAAGACGAGCCCAAGCGGCGCAAACATGACCACATAAATAAGTGGCGTTGCGGCAATCGCCTGATATAGGCCAGATGCGGCACCAAGATAAGCGGTGACTGCTGTGATAAGAAGACCCATGGACATATAGCCATAAACCTTACTCATATAAATTCTCAGACCTTCATCAAATACCTTCCGGCCGGCATCATTTGATACGGCGACTGAAGGATCATTAGACCAATTTTGAGACATTAAAGTACTCCCTTTGAGGTAAAAATAGTTCTCCTATATATATTGCAACGGATACAGGAAATTACAAGTGTAATCGGACTATTCCCGTCGCAAAATTGTTAAGGTCGTTCCCCCCAATTGCATCCAAAAGGACACTGCCGCCAGAACCATTGTGACGGCAAAAGCCCCTAAAACACTAATGGCCATCACCTGGGGCAAAAAGACCCAAGTTGATCGCATCGCACCGGCAATTAAGGCATAGCTTGCCAATACACCAATGAGACCCGAAATAAAAGCAGCAACAAAACCTGTAAAAGCATACTCAGATAAGAAAACGCGAATAATGCGCCCACGGCGGGCACCCAATGATCGCAAAATAGCTGCATCATAAATACGCCCCTGTCGACTTGATGCCAAAGCCCCCGCTAAGACAAGCAATGATGCAATAATGGTCACTGTACTCAACGCCCAAATTGCTTGTCCGAATTGATTCAGCAACTGTCCGACCGCCTCAATCGCATCCTTTACACGTACCGTTGTAATATTTGGAAAGCCAGAAACCGCCCCGGCAGAGAATGCCGCTTCGCCAGCAACAGCCATAGAGATTGATCCCAACAGCGTGTGCGGGGCATTTTTCAGCGGTAATGGTGAAAAAATCAGCGCAAAATTGATCTGGCCTGACCCGTAATCTACGTTTCTAAAACTCGTAATCTCGGCTTTTAATGGGCGGCCCAACACATTGATTGTAATTGTATCCCCCAAAGAGAGCCCGAGCCCATTAGCAATACGCTGGTCCATAGACACAATCGGCGGCCCATCATAATCCAAAGGCCACCAATTCCCTGCGACAATCTCATTATTTTCTGGTGGCGCGGCACTGTATGTAATGCCCCGATCACCGCGAAGAAACCAAGCAATGTCAGGAACTGGCGTTACCTGATCCACATCAACACCATTTACCGCCAAGACACTGCCGCGCAACATGGGGACCATTTGCATATCTACAAAACCATCAACGGATTGAGCAAACGCCTCAAATGCTTCTTTTTGATCTGGTTGTATATCAATTGCAAAAAATGATGGCGCCCGTTCTGGAAAATCTTGTCGCAGCTGTGAGGCAAAATTACCTTCGACCATGGCCAGCGTTGTCACCAAAGCAACAGATAAACCAACCGATAAAACAACCGAATTTACAGGTGAGCCCGGCCTATAAATATTGCGGAGTGCCATTCGGCCTGTAAAACCAAAATAAGGCACCCACAGACGCGCCAGTAATTTTAAAACCATCGCCGTTAATCGCAACACGAGAAAACTCAAGCCAATGCCGAGAATAAAGTAAGTGGCGATATCGGCGCGTTCAGCTATGAAGAAACAAAGCGCAATAACAAGACCCGCACAAAATCCAATAATCGCGCGATATGTAAAAGGAATAGAGGTCGATACCTCTTCAACCATATCACGAAATAATTTTGCCGGGCTTGTTTGAGCCGCTCTACCAAGAGGGGCCATTGTAAATCCAATCGCAGTTGCAAAACCAAAGCCAACCGCAACCATTAATGCGCCAATATCAACACCGGCTTCCATTGGAATATCCAAAAAGTCAGAGACATAACCAATAACAAATTGAGGTATGATTGCCCCAACGATCAGCGCATGGCCAATGGCCAAAGTCGCAATGGCAATGATTTGAGAAATGTAAATTTTGCCAATCAACCCTTGGCGTGCACCAAGACACTTTAAAATCGTGATCGAATGTTGGCGCTTCAAAAGATAGGCTGAGATGGCATTGCCCACACCGACACCGCCAGCGGTCAGCGCCGTCAACCCTACCAATGTGAGAAACAAACCAATACGCTCAATTGACCGACGCACTGATGGTGAGGCATCGCGCCGATCACGCATGCGCCAACCGGCATTGGGAAAGTTTTCATCAAGATCGAGACGAAGTCGGTCAATGTTCTGCGTCTGCTGGTCGTTCAGGACAAGCCGATAATGGTTATTAATCAGGCTGCCGGGCTGATAAAGACCGGTTGCGCGTAAAGTCTCATGGCTCATCATGACTCGCGGTCCATATGCAAAGCCGCCGGAAAGACGGTCTGGCTCACGCTTAATGAGTGCGCGAATGGTCAATGTCGCATCACCAATCAATATGCGATCGCCCAACTGCAAACCCATTTGATCGAGAAAGTCATTGGCCACAAAAACCGCATCCTTCAAATCCGAAGACGTAAATGATTGTCGTGGCGGATCAAGCTCCAGCGTGCCGACCAATGGATAAAGGTCATCTATTGCCTTAGCTTCCGCCAGCAATGCTTTGTCGCCATCGGTACGACGGACCATCACGCGCATTGTCGACACCTGAGAGAGCGTCCCTTGGGCTGCAAGGAAGGCTTGTTCCTCTGCGTTTGCTTCGCGATGAATGAGCCGAATATCGACATCACCGCCTAAAATTTCTTGCCCGCGCTGAGCAAGACCATCAACAAGTGCCGCAGAAAGCGACCCAACAGCTGCAATGGTCACAACACCCAAAAATAAGCAAATCACAAAGATACGAAAACCCGAAAGACCGCCGCGTAATTCGCGCCACGCCAAGCGCCTGGCTAAAGCCGCATCACGCATCACCTATTCCTCCAATATGCCATCACGCATATGCATGACGCGCTGGCATCGTTTGGCGAGGGCAACATCATGGGTAATTAAGAACATGGTGGTGCCGCGGGCTTCCGTAAGCCTGAAAATAAGATCCATAATCTGATGGCCCGTTGTTTGATCGAGATTACCTGTTGGTTCGTCGGCCAGTAGAACGGGCGGCGACGCCACCAAAGCACGCGCCAATGCGACTCGCTGTTGCTCACCTCCTGATAATTGGACAGGGTAATGATCAAGACGCGTCGACAATCCAACCTCATTCAAAATCTCGCTCGCCTTTTCAAAAGCCTCAGGGTCATGCGCCAGCTCAAGAGGCAATGCAACATTTTCAAGCGCTGTCATAGTTGGCACAAGATGGAAAGATTGAAAAACAATCCCCAATTGATCCCGTCGGAAATCAGCAAGCCCATCTTCAGATAGGCCTGAAAAGTCGCGGCCTGCCATAATAACAGAACCGCTCGTGGGACGCTCAAGACCGGCCATAATCATCATCAAGGTTGACTTACCAGAACCAGAGGGGCCAACGAGACCAATTTGCTCACCAGGACCAATTTGCAAATTAACACCGCGCAAAATATGGACCTGTCCAGCGCGGCTTGATAACCGAACATGCACATTCTTAAGATCCGCCACAGGCGTGGTATTAATGTTTTTAAGAGATTTATTTGACATAAACAGGAAACCCTTATCGTGAGAAATAGTCTATTTTGATCTTTCTGTGCCGCACTGCTTCCCAATACCGCGCCAATAGTGGCGGAATCAAGGTCAATGGTTTTTACAGAAGGACTGGACAAACCCATCATTAGATGTAGCTATATTACGCTATCTTTCAATGAATACGGTCAATTTAATGCCTCACCCTCACCTCACTCGCTACTTCATCATGTTGTTTTTGCTGTTTATGCCCGGCAATATTGCCTCCGCATATGCGGATAGTGCAAAATCCATCACAATTGTCGCTTTGGGGGACAGTCTTACGGCAGGCTATGGATTAGGCGCACAAGAAGGTTTTGTGCCCGCACTGGCTAGATCCCTAGAAAAACATTCAGAAAAAGACGCGAGCCTTGGCAAAATATCCATCATTAATGCTGGAGTATCAGGGGACACAAGCGCCGGGGCCCTCAGCCGGGTATTTTGGTCAGTCCCCGAATCTGCTGACGGCGTTATTGTCGCTTTAGGCGGCAATGATGCCTTGCGTGGGGTCGCACCAGAGCTAACAGAGAAAAACCTCGACACCATTATTTCCAAACTAAAGTCGCGCGGACAAGCCGTGTTTCTCATCGGCATGCGCGCACCCCCTAATTTGGGCCGCGACTATACGAGCGCTTTTGATGCGATTTACGGCAAATTAGCGCAAAAACATAACCTTCCCTATTATCCATTTTTTCTTGATGGGGTTGCAGGAGAAATTGATTTAAACCTAAATGACGGAATTCATCCCAATGCTGAAGGCATTAAGGAAATAACCAAACGTATCACGCCAGCACTTGCTCGCTTCGTGAAGTCTATTAACATGAGTAAATATTAGTAAGAGGGTAATTATGGAATATCGCAAACTCGGCCACACAGATATTAAAGTCAGTGCAATCTGCCTTGGCACAATGACTTGGGGCAAGCAAAACACAGAAGCAGAAGGCCACGAGCAGATGGATTACGCCCTGGATATGGGCATAAATTTCTTTGACACAGCCGAATTATACGCAATACCGCCCGAGCGTGAAACCCAAGGCTCGACAGAGCGGATCATCGGCACATGGTTGAAAAAAACAGGAAACCGGGACAAAGTTATACTTGCTTCAAAAGTTGCTGGCCGCTCACAATTGGATTACTTCCGAGATAGTGGCGCTGAAGCTGAACTTTCAAGATCACAAATTATGGAAGCCATAGATAAAAGTCTTGCGCGCCTTCAGACAGATTATTTAGATCTTTATCAATTGCATTGGCCAGATCGTCCTTTGCAAATTTTTGGCGGACTCGGATACAAACACTATGGCGACGAGATTAATCGCATCGAGGACATACTTGACGTCTTGGCCGACATTCAAAAAGCAGGGAAAGTTCGCCACTTCGGTTTATCCAATGAGACCCCATGGGGCATAATGAAGTTTCTGCACTACGCAGATTCAAAACCTGATTTGCCGCGAATTGTATCCGTGCAAAATGCCTATAACTTGCTCAACCGCATTTATGAATTAGGCGCATCAGAAATATATCACCGTGAAGGTGTTGGACTCCTTGCTTATTCACCTTTGGCGCAAGGCTTCTTATCAGGTAAATATCAAAAAGGGGCACGCCCACCTGGCGCGCGCGCAACCTTGTTTAATCGTTTGCAACGCTACGAAACACCAAGCGCTGAAAGTGCAATTGATCGCTACCTCGACATTGCCAAAAAATATGGCGTAGACCCAACACAAATGGCCAACCAATTTGTGACAACGCGCGACTTTGTGACCTCTAATATTATTGGCGCCACAACAATGGAACAGCTCAAAATTGCTGTCACCAGCATCGATCTTGACCTACATAAAGACATGCTCAAAGATATTGAAGATGCTCACCTGGTCTCACCAAACCCCTGCCCTTAATCAAATAGATTGGATAAGCTTATGAAACCTCTCTCACCCAAAGAGCGTGACGCAGCACTTAGCACCCTGACGGGCTGGCAAAAAAAGGGGGCTAAAGCCATTCATAAAACATTTGTGTTTTCTGACTTTAATGAAGCTTTTGGATGGATGGCACGCGTGGCACTCGAGGCTGAAAAAACCGACCATCATCCCGAATGGTTCAACGTTTATAAAACAGTGAATGTAACACTAACAACCCATGACGCAGGTGGTGTTTCAAGTCGGGACATTGCTATGGCTAAATTCATGAACAAAACAGCTGGCCGCGCCGGACGGGTCGCTAAAACCTAGCCGCAAGAACAGTAAAAGCTCAAACCGCGCTGAAGCTCGGGCAATAATATTAAGATATTAAAAAAAACCTCCGCATAAGACAGGTCTCATGCGGAGGTTTAAATGACGTATATAAATGCGCGCGCGGCGCAAATGTCTTATCTTGGGGCCATACGAATGGCGCCATCAAGACGCACATCTTCGCCGTTGAAGTAATTAACTTCACACATTGTGCAGGCCAGTTTTGCATATTCTTCTGGCATGCCAAGACGTGATGGATAAGGCACCATTGCACCAAGTGCTTGGCGAACATTTTCAGGTGCGCCAGCAAGAAGTGGCGTATCAAAAATGCCTGGCAAAATTGTGTTAACACGAATGCCTTCTTGCGAAAGATCGCGCGCGATTGGCAATGTCATACCAACAACACCTGCTTTTGAAGCAGAATAAGAAGCTTGGCCAACTTGGCCATCTTCTGCTGCAACGGAGGCTGTGTTAACAATCGCACCGCGATCACCGCATGCGAGAGGGTCAAGTGTCATCATGCCCGCAGCTGATTTTGCGATACAACGGAATGTGCCAATCAGGTTGATTTGAATGATCAAATTAAAGGCATCAAGTGGGAAATGTTTAATTTCGCCTGTTTTCTTATCGCGCGATGCTGTTTTCACAGCATTACCGGTTCCCGCGCAATTGATTAAAATACGCTCCTGACCAAGTGCCGCGCGAATTTTAGCAAAGCCCGCATCGACATCATCATCAGATGTCACGTTCACTTTTGCAAAAACACCGCCAACGTCTTTGGCAACGGCTTCGCCTTTTTCTTCGTTCATATCAAAGATGCCGCATTTCACGCCTTTTTCTGCGAGCATACGGACTGTCGCTTCACCCAAGCCGGATGCGCCACCAGTAACAATTGCAGTAATATTTGAGTCAAGTTTCATAAAAGTTCTCCTCCAGATACAGGCGGAAAATGTATCACCTTCTCGCCAGAAAACCAGCCCCCATTTAATATCTGCTCAAATCTGTTAAACCATCAAGCTAGGGCGCCCCAACAACCTTATGACCAAGGCGCGACTCGCGACGAATAATATAAAAGGCTGCCGACATAATAATAAGCGCGCCAATGCCTGTATAAATATCCGGTACCGTATCAAAAATAAGGTAACCCGCGATCGCGGCAATGATTAAACGCGTATAATCTACCGGTGCAATCGCGCTTGCCTCACCAATGGCATAAGCACGAATAAAACAATTATGCGCCCCAGCCGCAAAAAGCCCCATCAGGAGAAGCTGCGCAAGTTCTAATAGGTTCGGTTGAACCCAAACAAAATAACTCGGTATGCCTGTTACGGGAATACCAATCAGCGCGGTATAGAACATTAGCGTGACGGGTTTGTCATGACGCGAAACAATGCGCACCAATATGGTGGCAAAGGCCACAAAAAAAGCATGCGCTAAAGCTGAGGCAGCCCCAACCGTAAAAACAAGTCCGGTGCCCGGGCGCAACATCACAAGCACGCCGATGAAGCCGACGATCACAGCTATCCACCGACGACGACCTACAATTTCTGACAAAAAGATAGTCGCCAGGGGAACCAGAAACAAAGTGCGCGAAAACGCAATGGCTTGTGCATCCGCAAGGGGTAAGTGGACAATGGCATAAAATCCAAAAATCATGGCAAGGGTGCCGACAACGCCCCTTAAAACCTGTAAAATTGGCACAGATGTTCGAATGCCGCCGCTTGCCGCTCCCGCTCGCAGTAAGAACGGCGCAATAATGATCAAAGACACGACCAGCCTGAAAAAAGATATTTGTACCGCATCAAAATGGGCACCTAAAAACTTCACCATAATGCTGGCTGCAGAGAAAAGAACCGCTGAGGCCAATAGCCATAACGCGCCCTTATAATTATCAGGCGCCGCTTGTTGTGGCGTCGATATTGCCATGAATCACATTTCTCCGGTCATGAGAGCCTCTCTAAACGAGACTCATTCTTTATGCACATCGGCAAGGCGCCGGCCAATCTCTAACTAAATCATATAATGTCTAGGAAGTGAGAAGCTTTAAACGAATAGGCCCGTTATCAATTATTCAAGCGGCATGAAACGGATCTAATTTAGAAATGTTAATCATAAAACCCAAATATAATCTATGAAAAACAAACTTACCTAGGCGCGCTTGAACCACTTTTTGTCCCACATAACCTAGTCTTCCTCTAGCGAATCTCTATTTTATAGGGAGGGAAAATGCACTTATCAATTCCCCCAATATAATGAGCTGTCGGCCATCGGAGAAGGATAGAAATCGTCGACCCTCAGGCCAAAGCAGCGCATTAAAAAGCCGCCAAGATAGATCTCTTTAACGGAGATCACCTTAGCGGCTTTATATCGTCCCGATATATTCGCGGGCCTTATTGCAACATATAAACACTCAATCTAGCGTTCATACATGAGGGCATTATTATTTTCCCGTGGTGAGAATAACTTTACCTGTTACACGTCTCTGCGCCATATCATTTAAGGCATCTGCCGCGCGCTCAAGCGGGTATTTACCAGAAATGCGTGGCTTAATTGCTCCGCTTTTATACATCTCCATTAACTCTAATAGATTTTGCTGATTGGCTGCTGGTTCACGCGCCACGAAGGCACCCCAGAAAACACCAACAATTTGGCAACTTTTTAGAAGCGTTAAATTCAGCGGAATGGCTGGAATATCACCGGCAGCAAAACCGATGACAAGATAACGGCCCTCCCAGGCAATGGCACGTAAGGCTGGCTCTGCATAAGAGCTGCCGACCGGGTCATAGACAACATCGACACCCTGACCACCGGATAATTCTTTGATCTGTTCTGAAAATGTCTTTTGCTGTTCACGATCCATTTTCTCGGGATAGAGCAAAACAGCGTCGGCGCCATGTGCGCGACAGACCTCGAGTTTTTCAGGTGTTGATGCAGCAGCAATCACAAATGCTCCCATGGCTTTACCCAGCTCAACTGCGGCAAGACCAACACCACCAGCAGCACCCATGACCAGCAACTTCTCACCTTTTTTAATATGAGCCCGATCCTTCAGGCCGTAGTAAGAGGTGCCATATGTCAAAACAAGCGCTGAGGCCGTCTCAAGATCCATCTCATCTGGTACGGGAATACAGCTACCTTCAGCAATCGCAAGCTCTTCAACATAACCGCCATGGCCGCATGAACCGATGACACGGTCACCGACTTTGAGCGTTTTAACGCCAGGGCCGACTTCGCGCACAATACCAGACACTTCACCACCTGGTGAAAATGGTAGGGGCGGCTTAAATTGATATTTATTTTCAATAATTAGAACATCGGGGAAATTGACTGCTGCAGCATGCACATCAATGACCACCTGGCCGTCGCCAGCTTTGGGTGATGGAATATCCTCAACGACAAGCATTTCAGGGGGGCCAAATTCTTTACATAAAACAGCACGCATATTGATCTCCTATTTGTAAATGAACGCTAACTATCCTAGCTTATCACTTTGCTGACAAGACCCGTTTCAGTAAGATATGAATTTATTATGGATATTTGGGAAAAAAATAATGCGTGGATACTTTGGCGTTGGAATTGAAAGCGCAAGCAAACCAATGAATACGGGTAATCTCATTCGCTCTGCTCATGCTTTTGGGGCGAGCTTTATTTTTACAGTGAATGCGCATTATCGCGTCCGCGAAGCGCGCTCAGACACCTCAAAAACGCAAAGCTCTGTCCCTTGGTATGACTGGGATAATATTGATGAAGTATTTTTGCCCAAGGGCTGCCAACTGGTTGGTATTGAATTAACAAATGACGCGATCGAGCTTCCACGATTTAAGCACCCCAATCGTGCCGCTTATATTTTAGGTCCCGAACGCGGTAATTTATCTGATGAGACACAGGCTCGCTGCGACCATATTATTCAAATTCCCACCAAATTTTGCGTCAATGTGCAAATTGCAGGCGCGATTGTGATGTATGACCGCTTGCTGACAAAAGCGCCATATGGAGAGCGCCCAGTAATGCCCGGCGGCCCGAAGGGCGCCTGAGATCAGAGAGGCCCGAAGGGCGCCTGAGATCAGAGAGGCCCGAAGGGCACCTAAGATTAGAGAGGCCCGAAGGGCGCCTAAGAGCACGGCTCAAAATATATATTAAAAACAATCACCTACGGATCAAATAGCTGCCAGAAAACCCAGAAATAAAACAGCAGCAAACATCCAAAAGACAAAAGGCTGATTAAGCAAA
>ENA-OUOG01001679-OUOG01001679.1-marine-metagenome-genome-assembly--contig:-NODE-1679-length-24908-cov-7.088841_pt1 | contig 24908 bp, 52 predicted proteins | sample MGYA00248635_ERZ508505 | MGnify/ENA primary metagenome ERZ508505 (study PRJEB26176, sample SAMN06267871) | marine metagenome | isolation source: Saanich Inlet, British Columbia, Canada | place: Pacific...
CGATGTTCAATTGAAAGTCTCCCGATTTCAAATCTAAAATGTAGGGTAGACCCCGAAGAGCCTACCCTTGTGTGTAACTAAGAAGGATTAAGCTGAAGCTTTTTCTTTCTTAGAAGCGCCATCATAGTCAGCGGCTGAAAGGCCACGACGAGTGAGCATAGTCTTAACGCCACGGGCGGTCTTACCAATTTGCTCTGCGATAGCTTCGACAGTCTGGCTACCAATGTCAACGATGTCAGCCAAAGGATCTTCTTTAGAAGCGCCTTTAGTAACTTCCTGCTTAGGGATAGCGTCAATGTCGCCTGAACGAAGCAAGCTAAGAGCTTTACCACGTACAGAGTTTACTGAACGGTCAAGTGCATCAGCGATAGCTTCTACGAAAGCACCATCATTGACCATGCCAATGAAAGTAACTTCTTCGTCAGCTGAGTAAGTGCGAACAGACTCAACTTTAGGAGCTGGCTTAACATGGCCAGTCAGTTCCATAGACAAAATCTTGCCTTGGATTGACTTAGCTGAGAATGCGCCATCTTCAAAGTGAGAAGCGATTTCAGCATAAGTGTAAGTGCCGCTGTTGTCAGAGACAAAAGCTGCAAGGGTAGCTTCTTGAGCATCAGTAAATGCGCGTGAAGCACTGGCAGAAGCCAGCTCTACATCGTGACCCATCTTGCGCAATTTGCTAGAGATAGAACGAGTAGAGGTTTCAAGGTTTACTGCTGCTTCTGCAACAGTAGCTTGGGATACGGGGCTTTCGCCACCGACAAAATCAGTAAGAGCGGTAGTACGCTCGTCAGTCCACTTGGGTAGTGCCATTTTATTATTCTCCAATAAAATCTAAAAGGTTAGTTATGATTTGAACGCCAGCATCTCTGGCCTTCTTAGTTTTCGCAGATTCAACTCCGCTTTCGTTTACTAGGATGGTGACATCCTTAGTCAAGCTCGTCTTGACCGCATAACCAAGCTCTTGAAGTTTGTTATGAGCCTCGGCTTTAGTTTTGTAACTGGTAAGTTTACCACTAATACAAACCGTGCCGTGGGTTATGTTTGTTGTTTGAGTCTTCTCAAACTTGAAGCTAAAAGGTAATAATGATACTTGGTAATATTCATTCTCAAGCCATTCACACAAATTAGCAGCAGACTTCTCACCAAGTCCAGCCTGTCGGCACATATCGTAGTCTATATCGTCTATGTCTTCGCAGACTTTGGATAGTTTTTCCGATGCTGATTTACCAATGAGAGGTATACTAAATGCAGGTAACAACACGTTAAGTGGAGCACCGCGAGATCGTTGCAACTCATCTACTAACTTCGTAGCAAGTCGCTCTGAGCCTAGTGACTCGGCAATGTCTTCTACGCTTCTATCATAAAGTTCCTCTAGGGAGACAATATCTAGTTTAGCAATAGTAGCAGGGCCAAGACCTTTGATCTTCAAAGTCTTTGCAAAGTGTTCGATAAGTTTTGCAACTTTCTCTCCGCAATGCGGATTTTTACAATACAGAAGATGATTAACACTTTCTAACACCGAACTACAGCTAGGGCAGTTTGTTGGGGCTTCGATAATGGTCATCGTGATTCCTCTGAAATTGAAATAGTATTATACGGACTTTTAAGGTTTCTGTCAAGAATTATTTTTTTGCAGGTAGCAATCAATCTAATCTCCTAACAATCCGAGGTATGATCTCGCCAGAGCGGATAACCTCTACCTTACAACCTATCTCAAGATCAAGGTCGCGTATGTACTCAATATTGTGCAGAGTTGCTCTAGAAACTGTAGCATCGCCTATAACACAAGGTTCTAGGATAGCTACTGGACTAACAGCTCCGCTCTTACCCAACTGCCATACTACATCCAACAGCGTGGTCTCCACTCCCGCGACCTGCTCTTTCAGAGCAAAGGCACCTCGTGGGTGTTTAGCGGTGTAACCTAACGCATCGAATTTTGCATTTGACTTGAGACGATATACTTTGCCATCCTGAGGATAGGCATCTGCATTAAAGCGAGTAACCACATTTAGACCCATCTTATGTAGTAGCTCAAGGCCACAAGCATAATTAGCAGTCCAACTTGGTGTAACATCGTATGCTACAAATACTAACGGGCGTTTCTTGAACTCTTCTAGACCCGAAGATCCTTTAAGTCCTAGCGACCCCGAAGCGAAATTACGAGAGTTAGGTACACTACTTGGAGCAACAACTTCGCCAGTAATCTGCATGAGTCCAGTATCATTGCACTCATTAGGGACTAACTGACGCATCTTATCTGTAATATCACGACCCTGAATACCATCCCCACGAGTGAGAGCGAGTTCAAGGTTGCCGTCAACATATAGAAGAGACACTGCTGCACCATCCAACTTAGGGGTAACAATACATTCATCAATAGGCAGAGGAGCATCGTTGAGGTCAAAGCACTTCTGAAGAGAGTACATCTGGTACGCGTGCTTTACAGCATCTGTAACAGTGTAGCCCACTTTAGTATAGTTGTGCTTGTCTGCTAGAAGGTCAAACTCCGCATCAGAGATAGCGGGGGTACCTTCGTAGTACAACTGGCTCATCTTGTCTAAAAAGCTCTGCATGGTATTCTCCTAAATAAGAAAGTATATTATACGGAACTTTAGCAAGATTGTCAAGAACTATTTATACATATCCTGAATTAGATCTGAAAAGTGTTCTTCAATCAAACTTTTAGACTCTGCTAGAGACAGTATCTCTATCAAGCCTGCAAACATCTCTCTTGAGTTAGAAAGATCAAGAGGCATTGCTACTCCTTCGGGTGTTGGTTTCCATTCTTCATCGAAGTCCATATAGTATTTACGCAGGTGCATATATTCTACGCCTCGAAAAGTATTGATGGTAAGTCTTATCTGTACTTCTTTTACTTCATCATAATGTATAACACGAGAGTACGCTTCAGGAGCCTGGTATAAGTCCATTACTTTCTACCCTCATTCTTGAGAATAGATGATAATGGCACTACACTAGACACATTCGCAGGTCTGAGTAATCGGTATGAATCGGTATCCCAACAGAAGAAAAGAAGAGTGTCGTCAGTTTCCTTGGCTCTATTCTTCTTTTTCTGAACATAGGGAGTTGTGAAGTCCAAAGTACAAACATTGTACTTTAACTTTTTGGAGTGCTCACTACGATAAGTAATAACGGCATCCCCATAGTCGCGCACTAAATGTGCCAGTTCTTGCTTTTTCACTATAGCTCCTTGGTAGTATTTCAGCAATCATTATTGTGAATCTACTTACTGCAAGGTCTATATTTTAGATACAAAAATACCCCGCTAGACGAATCTAGCAGGGTACTAAACTTATGCTTCGTTGATAGCGACTAAAATCGAAGTAAAGTATTGAGATGCTTTACCAGTAAGTTTGGCAATGATCTCTTCATCTACAGGTTGTCCTGCATCACTTAACGCTGCAATGAGCGCGTCAGCTGCGGCTGCTTTAGATACGCGAGTACCTCCGGCCCCTCCGCCTGTAGCTCCACCGCTGGCTTTAGCGGCAGGTGTTTTCTTAACATAAACGCCAGCTTTTGTCAAGATCATACGAACACCATTAGGTGATTCGTCTAATTCTTCTGCAATGTCTTTTACAATCTCCATAGATGTTTCTGGAGTTGGTTCTGCTTCTTCATACAGACTTACTGCCTGTGCTTTCTTATCGTCATCCCAAGCCACTTTGCGTGTCCTCTTGTTAGGGTTTTTGTTACCTGGGCAGTCACCCAGACTTTGTAGTTGTTGAGTATAGAATCGGTCGCCCAATGTTATTCTCCTTAATTTGAAAAGATATTATACGGCAATTTTAACATCTTTGTCAAGAATTATTTTTTACAACCTCTCTAAATTTACTCCGTAAGCCCGCAAATGTTCTAGCTTACATAACTCATAAGCTGGGGCGTATGCGGAAAACCCGCCCTGTGTTACGTTTGAAAAGAAGTTATCATCATCTTGTACCTTCTGTCGAACGTACACTGAGTATGCAGGACAGCCATACTTCTTCTCATAGTCAACCATACCCATACCTTTCTTAGTAGCAAGATACTCAGGTGTTAGTCTGTGTTTTACTTCTACAGCCGCATGATAAGTAGCAGACCATGCAATCTCACCCTCTGCAAAGTCGTCAGACATACACTCGTCAGGATAGTAGTGTGCGGTTAGTCTTTCTTCTTTTCCTGCGGGTCTTTGCGGGACTCCAACTCTTTCAAGAAGAGAGCGTACAAAGGAAGCACTTCTGAAGAGGAGCTTCGAGATATCTGTGATAGTATCTCCTCCGAGGTAGTTTTCGCACGCAAGAGCGATTTCTGCATCACTCGCAGGACGGCCTCGTAGACCTTGTTTACGCTTTTTGACATATGCTTTCGTCTCCTCATAATCCTCGATAATCTTAGTTAGCCTAGCTGTGTTGTAGGCTATGTTAAGAATATCACAGGCTTCCTTTTTTGTTATAGCTTTCTCCGAAGAACTGGGGTTTAGCAGCATAATAACTTTCTGGATGTTTGCTGCGGACAGGTTCTCGTAACTTTTCTTCTTTACTCTCTTCGCCATTCTCTAACTCCAATTCTAGTTTAAACATCAAGCAGCAAATAGCGTGCGCTAGATGTGATAAATTTGTTTCTGGATCTTGTAGTTCTCCGTCCAGATGGGAGAATATGTGCCGTAGTGCACCGCCACTGTATCTCTTCTGTGCATCCTCTAACTTACGCCAGTTTTCTTCATCGTACTTGGCCGCACCAAATGTCAATACTTTAGCTACTTCTACTGTAGCTTTGGGAGGCAGAAGATACATCTTAGGTTTTTCACTATCAAACTTTCTACCCGCCTCTTCCCATATAGGAAACTCCCCACTAGGAGCTGTATTGACCATACCCTTTAGGTCTTTAATCTCCATGTACAAACTCCTGTATCATAGGGAAGAAAGGTTCGATTTCATTTGCACACTCCTTTGCAATATCCATATGTTCTTTCTGAGTACCAGGAGTAGTTCGTACATCAATGTAGTGAATCCAAGAACGTATTGTGCCCTGCATATACAGACGAGTCTTTGTTAGACCTTCTGGCAGTACACTTCGTGCCTGCTCTTTAGCAATACCATGTTCTAGTGCCCACTTGTACACACCCGAAGCGCAGTCAATTACTTTCTTCTGCTGAGAAACCCAGTGCTGATGTAGCAGTTCGTCTTCACTTTCAATACTGTTCTGACGATTCTTAGTATCCTGCATACGCGTCTCTCGTAGTTCGAAAGGCCAGCTATCCAAAGCACTAGGATCTGCATAGCGTTGGCTAAACTCCTGAAAGGCAAAGCTACGATGGCGTACTATCTGGTGAGCAATATCACGAGTAGTGTTGATCTCAAGTGCAACACTCGCCATCTCAAAAGGAGACCAGTGTTTGTGTTTAATGAGATACCGAATCAGCTTCTCATTTGTATCTGTATTATTCTGATTACTAGGGTTAGATACTCTAGCCATATACGCAATATCATATAAGATATTAGGCGAAGATGTCGATATAAGTTTTACGTTGCTCATTTGGCAGTGATCCTTTTGTCGTAGTCTGCATAGTCCTCGTTCCACCAGTCAGGTTTTGACCGATGCGACCACACGGCAAAGGTGGCTTTATCGAGGTGGTAGTAGTCCCTGTAAGATTGTATAGGGTTGTTGTAGTCTTTAAGCTCATCAGGCATTGCTAGTCCGAATTCTGTGAATCCGACTCTGGGCATATTCCGTGGCTCTGGTAGCTTGTTAACCACTTCCACAATCGACTTGTGTTGTTTCGCATAGCGATAATGATATTCGTCATTAAGAGCGTTACCATAACAGTGTGTCCATTCAAAATTGTCTAGCGATGATCGTACCCAGATAGTGCAAGGGTGATTGTACATCATCGGTAGATACGGGGTTAGTGGTCGTTCTTCCATAGGAAGATGTTTAATGTCTTTTTTGAGAGCATTGAGATGATCACGCTCTTCTTTGTTGAGAGCACGAGGTACAAAACCTAGATGTTCGTCAACCCAGATAGCAGTACACATTAGCTGTGCTACTTCTAGGGGCATCTTTACAATATGTTTGTCTACGTGATACTCTGCACACTTGTCGAGGTCATCGTCAAGATAAAATAAATTCATGGTACTCTCCGTAAAATAGAAATGATATTATACTAGATTTGGGAGAAGCTGTCAAGAATTATTCTTCGGTTGGTAAGAGTACTGGTTCTTCCCAGAAGTTGATAGCGATACTTTTTCGAATACCTGTTGAAACAGAGGTGATGCCGTGTGGCTTGTCTGACTGGAAAAGTACGATTCTATTGCCTATAGGCTCTACTGTCTTACAGGTCTCTTCGTCATCTTCCCATACACGGAGATCTCCTCCTGTCACATCTTCGTTTCCAAAGTATATTACTGCTCCAAAGAGGGGGTGTCTTACCTCGTCCGTTGTCTCATAGCGGAGTATGTCAAAATCTGAGTGAATATCGAGAGCATACTCAGGATCTTCCGAAACTGAGTGCTGTGTTGTAACTGTAGGCCAGTACTCAAACCCCGCAGCGCGTTCAAAGGGATACTCTTTTCGTATTGCAGGATGCTTCATCATCAGCTCAACTAAGTACTCTCCTATTCCATTGGTACGTTCTGAACCTCCGAAGAGTGCGTCATTCCAATAGAAGCATTTTCGCTCCCAGAAAGGGGAGTTTGTGATTCCTTTAAGTGTACCACTGTCTGCAATAAAATTATCAAATACTAGCACTAGTCTACCCTGTTTCGTCCACGAGTCCAAAGGCATAAAGCTTCTTGAAAGAGAGAAGGGCCTGCATCTAAGTCTCCTCCGTGCCACTTCACATTTCCATCAGTTAGAAACTCTTTATAGAGGCGTATTTCTGCTGCTATATCGTGGGCAGGGTGGGTTCCGTCCGAGACTTGATAGTCTGCATCTACGTGCTCTGGACGCAATATAGGAAGGTGCCAACTAGCGGTGTGCTGATCTCCTGCAGGAATATCGTTGCTAATTGTTGCTCTAAATTTAATTACTTTCTGGAAGGCATCGAAGTTCTTGAACGTCAAAGTGTTCCAGGTGTTGCAAACATTAACAAACCAGTGCCCAGTTATAGCACCAGCAGACAGTCTTTTATCTGCCGCAACATTGTTAGCTCTAGCGATGGCGTCTATCTCCTGGTCGGTATACATAGATAGGTGAGGGATTAGAGGTCTTCCTAGGGCTGGATTGTACAGGGACTCGTTGAAAAGAACTTTAGTATTTTTATTTACAAACTGTGCAGTTTTAATACGAAGCTGTCCTGTGACCCATACGTCTGTTCTAGCGCCTATCTTGTCGGCTATAATGCCGTCTGTGAGTCCCTTACCGAAGCGCACTACAACATCGTGCCCATCAATCCAGTCTCCGTGGTTTAGCTCTAAAGAATCTAAGCTATTGCCTACTAGAATAACATTCTTACCCCGTATAAACTCCTTCATCTCATCTAAGGTCATTGTAGTCCTCCGCGAACTCGTCATGGGCATAATCTGTATAGATTGGTGTCCCGTCTGTAAAGTGTACTGCTACTGGATCTTTATTAAAGTTGTAGTAGCCTACTAAATAATTATAGGACTCGTCAAGCCTGCCTATGTCGCTTGCCCACTCGAATCTGTGTAACCACTGAGGGGTCTGTTTGTTTACTGCATCTAGTGTAAGCACTGAGCAATCTTCATGGTCACAATTGAACACCATCATAGAACTCCACCATTTACGTGGATACCACTCATTCTTATGTGCTAGAAACTTGCGGTCTTCTCGTACCTGCTTTACAAGATGTTTTACTACTGTTACAGGGGCGTCCCCTAGAAGAGGGAGCATTGATGCAGGGTCTTTACGCCACACAAAATCACTATCACAGAACATGGCCGTGCCTTTATAACCACACAAATAAGGCACTAGAAAGCGAGTGTAAGTAAACTCGGTAGAGCCGTCCTCTTTCTTTCTTTTGTATCCGTGATCTCTCTGAAGATCCTTCTTATCTAGCAATGTGACTTGGTGTCCGAATCTCTCAATAGACCGGACACATACGTCTGTATTCTCTGGTTGTGTGGAATCGTGTCCTACAAATATTCTCACTCTTCGTCCTTATATGTTTGCAGTTCGCCATTCTTCTTTGCTTCGCGCTTACGATCTTTAAATACTTTTGCTTTATTGTACTTTCGCTGGAACTTCGCTACTGGATTCTTCTTTTTCATTAGTAGTCACCTCTCTATAGTATACAATTACTTCGCCTAACTGGCTGATGTATCGTTTGATCTCTTGCGTATTATAAGCCATTAGCTCATAATCTGCAACTGTCATTGCGACAAACACGAGGTCTCCCCCATGTTTCTTTTTAATATCTTCCTCGAACTTATCCATGTAGGTACGATCTTCTTTCGGTATTTTTCTATCCGAAACTACGTACCACTTGGGTTCTTTGAGGTTTAAAGGTCGAGGCATAACTGGCTGTACAATATCTATCTGTACAGGCTTACTAATAATCTCTACCTCTCTTGGAGGTTGCTGTAGCAAACTACAACCACTAAGGGTTAGGATTGCTAATGCGATTACTGACTTCTTCAATTGCATCAAATACCTCCTTCGTTGCGTTGTTTGCTTGAGTTTGTATCTGTCCCGGTCTTGCACTGGCTATCTTCGCAAGGTTGTGTCTACGAAAAATATCTAGGTATTCAGACATCTCAGCTTCATACTGCTGATTCTGTTGTTGCAGTGCAGCACTAGCTTTTGCTGTCTTCTCTGCATTCAGTGTGATTGCGGCTATTGTAGCCTTCTGCTCTTGATCCCGCAGGTCTTGGGCAATGATCACTGCTGTCTGTTCTTCTAATGTATTTTTCATAGGCACAACGGCGAATTGGTAGTACAGGAAACCCGTACTACCCATCGCTGCTATGATTCCTAACAGAATTTTAGACATTTTCTAACCTTGCCATTAATCTTTCTGCTCGGTTAGTTACTTGCTTATACCAAAGTGAATCTCGTCCTTCTACTGCTGCAGTCGCCCAATCACCTTCGAGGATTCCTGCATTCATTTTCTTAAACTTGGACAAACGAGTACGTCCCATATTAAACATCATATTGACAAGTATACCCTGTACTTCGTCTGGTAAGTCGTCAAAAGCCCCCTGTCCGTATAAAGCGTGACACTCTGATATCGCTGTACTGAGGTCGTTGTCAAAACACTCTGCGACTCTTTCTTTAGTGATTGCTGTTCCGGTCGGTTGTCCGTATTCTGGGTCGGTTTCGAGTACGAGATGGCCGACACCAAAGGTTGGATAGCCAAGGTGGTCGTTATAGATTTCATATTTGACTCCTTCGTCTATTTTTAACTGTTCAAATACTTCGTTTTTATTCACGTTTTGATCTCCTTTTTATTACATACTTGCACTGGCGTATATTGTTATAAACGGCAAGGCTAAACAACTAATTGCTGTAACCGCAGCGCACAGTATGCAAGCGGCCTCGTCTCTCTTTCTCACTTCGTTCTCCATAGAACTTGGGCAATAGCCCCTGTGTAGGCTACTCCGTGGTGAGCCTACTTTACCTATACCAAGTTTTTAAGGTCTTGATACCCACCTATATGCTCCCCATCTAATACAATCTGAGGAACAGTCTTTGCGTAGATGAACTTAGCTTGAAAATCTTCTACGCTATAATCAGTGCCTAGTTTTAGCACTGACATTTCCATATTTTTCTTTTTAGCGAGGGCAACAGCCATGTCACAATAGACACAGCCATCTCTACTATAAATTATTATTTTTTGCATACGATTGCCCTTACTTCGTTCTTCGTCCACTGCATACTTTCTATACTGAAGTAGACTCCTAGAGTTTCTTTCCACCACGCTTTGTCTTCTATTATAAGGTGTGCATTGCGTCCATCACTAAGTATAGACAGTGCCTCCATAGTACTTATAACAAAATAACCGCACTTCAACATACAATCGCTCATATGTTGAAGTACGTTCTGTAGTAATTCTGGTTCGATATGCTCTAGTACATCAGTACAAACTATCATATCGGCAGGCTGTGGTAGCCCTGACTTGCTTTCTATCGCAGGATCATACTCATAGAATAACAACTGTCCTGGGTACTTCATATGAAAGTGTCTCTTGAGACAGTCTCTATGATTACTACTTCCGTAGTCTAAGGCTGTTTCACACTTGTATGTCTTCGCTACTTCTAGTATAGCTGCTGCGTGATTGCGTCCTGTGCCGCCCCATAGTCTATCACTATGGAGCTCTTTCAGTTGTTCTTTATAACTATCAGTTATTAATACGTCCAAGATCATACCCTCGTCTTACAAGCTCGTTACGATACTTTTGCTTGTGTTTAGGCTTCGTGTTGTTGTTTAGTACTGCTTCTACTATTGTATCTGTAGAAGTCGTGTGCAAGTAATGATGTACCATCCCTACTTTACGTCTGTTTACAATCTTTGCTGATGATTCTTTAAACTTTGCTGGCATTTTGCTTCTCCGCTTGATATTCTAATTTAAGGTTGTTATAGCACTTCTCTGCAACACTTCTGTCGCGTGTACGCATATACAGAGTGTAGTTATCTTCTACTTTGTAGATAGGGTCTGCAATGACTCCATCATATTCTACGTTTATTACTAGCTTATTCATCTATTTCTAACATACCCTCGTCTACTAGATGCTCTATAGTTGTTTCTATACCTTCCTGTTTTCCTAGTGCGTAACAGGTATACCCACATCCTATCATGCAAAATATAAACACGGCATACTCTAACATATATTCTCTCCGTCTTGTGGATTGGTTTTTCCATTTCAGAATAACTATTATACGCATAAATAAGGATACAGTCAAGAAATATCTTTGTAATGCCGAATAAAGTTCTGTTTTCTTTTATGGGAATTATACCCAATATTATGTAGAATGTCAAGAAGAATTTTTTAGCGACCCCAAAAAAATTTCTTGACAACCAACCCGCTTTCGGATATAATACTCCCATGAAAAAATATAAAAGAAAGCCTTGGACTGATGTGGAGCGCAAAACTCTTGCTGCTCACTACTTCTACCAAGATATTGAATCAATGATGAATATGTTACCCGATCGAACAGAGCAGTCTATTCGTAATCAAGTTGCATATCTAAGAAAAAGAGGATACAGGTTTAAAAAATAATGGGTTTATTAGAATGGGGATTAATTACTTCCTTGCTTGCAATCTGGCTAGTGCTAGAGAAGGAGGGAGACGAATGAAGGTTAAAGTACGAAACGATAACGTAGAGCAAGCTCTGCGCGTATTTCGCAAAAAGATAACAGAAAGTAATGTACTGTTTGACTATAGAGAAAAGCAGTACCACGAGAAGAAAACTACTAAACGCCAGCGTAAACAAGCTGCGGCAAAACAGAGAGAGCGTAAACGACAATGCAAGGATATAAAGTATTAAAGAACGTAATCCCTTCTACCTACTTAAAAGTAGCGCAGAAAGAAACTCTACGCCTGAAAACCTGGCTACTTAAAAACAATTTGGTCGGAACCCGTAGCGAGTTAGGCACAGGTACTTACTGGAGAGGCATAGAAACAGCGGGTAGACTTAGCAGACCTCTAAAACAAATGTACGAAAGCCCCTTCATGCTAGAACTAGCAAGAGAAGAACTAGGCGATACATTTTATATGTACAACGATCAAGTCGTAGTAAAGATGCCAAGAGAGCAGTTTGCTTTCGAGCCGCATCGAGACAATCAGTATGGACAAGATCCTACGGGTAAGTTTAAGACTCTTAACTTTACTTGGATACTAGACGACCAGAAAGATATAAGGGTAATGGATGGTAAGGTTTGGATACAGCCAGAACTAGAAGCTGGAGACATTCTTATCCTGGACGGTAATCAGATACACTGCTCCGGCTATAACAATACCGAGAAACCTAGGCGTAACTGGTGTTGCGTTTATTCTAAAGAAAAACCTAATTATATGGACTTTTACTCTGAGAAAGTCTCTTTTATTTCTTGACAACTTGCCCAAACGGGCGTATAATATCTATATTGACTTGGAGAAATAAATGATTAACGTGTACACTGAAGGCAAAAATGCAGATAGATTCCACTCTTTTATTGACGAGTGCGTTGTAGCACTGTTCCCAGCAGAGTCGGAGTATACTATCTGGGTGGAACTAAAAAAGTTTGTTGACGAGGGCGAAGAGCTTGGCACTCATGCAGGTTTATGCACCGGTGATGACGTTGAATCAGTAGTTAGTGTGGCAACTCACTGGATGTTTGAAGGTGAGGAAGAGATTCCTTACGAAGATCACGAGATTGCTAGTAACATTGCACACGAACTTACTCACGCTAAACAATTTTGTAGAGGTCAGATCAACATGATCGACCACGTTTGGAAACATAACGAAGTAACTCTTGACTGTGAAGGTCTTGAATACATGGAGACCCCGTGGGAAGTTGAAGCTTACGCTTACGAAGAGATACTCACAGACATATTATGGGAGAATGTATAATGGCAGAAGTATTAGATTTTATATTGGGACTAGGCTTTATTATAGTCTTTGTTGCAGTCTCTTGGGGTATTATACTCCAGACTAGAGACGAGCAGTACGAATGGGAAGCAAGAAGAGATTACGATAAAATGAAAAAAGAGGTAGAGAAGAATGATTCATCCCGCACTGGATAAACCCTACATACAATTAATTTGCAACCCCTACGAGCACTCCACATCTGTAAACACTCGTATTACTATTGATGTGATGGAGAAAGATCTGTCAAGAACTGAAATGTTACAAGTTATGGAGAGCTTTATGAAAGCAATGGGATATGGCTTTACTCAGAACGAAGTACTTTGTATAGAGGAATACGAATAATGACACCTCAAGAGATTGTAGACCATAAAAACAAGTGGAAGATGGCGAACTACTTTGAGAGTCATGTTCATACTGACCTTCGTTGGGATGTTGTGGAGTGGTGTAAAGCTCACTGCTTTCAATGGAGATACGATATTAAACGCTTTACAGACGTCTATGCTGACACTGTAAGGTTTGAACTAGAAGAAGATTTTACAGCATTTAACGAATGGTATAAGGATAGAGGGCTATGAAGATAAGGACTTATGGTATAATGAGAAAATGTTGGAGAATCTGGGCTAAATCATTGGGAGAGAAAGTTGGAGAAACTGATAAGCAAGCAGACACTATTGCCTTTATTCGTAGCATCTGGTGGCTTACACATATGCTTACTTGTTTGGCAATCATACTTAACGCTATAGCCAATCATGGCTGGGGACTAATAGGATTATAATGCACATATTTACAACAGAATACAGAGGTTACGTATGGAATCAACTTCCTGCTCTCGTACCTTCTGTAGTATTTAAAACAAGAGTAAGGGACGACTCTATCGAAGGATCAAATCCATATCGTTGGCAGGATGTCAGCTCTTATGAGATTTTTGGCGGCAAGAAAGTGTTGCTATTCTCGCTACCTGGTGCTTTTACACCGACTTGCGACACCATGCAGCTTCCTCGCTTTGAGGAGTTAGCAGAAGAGTTCTACCTTCAAGGCTTTGACGACATCTACTGCCTATCGGTTAATGATGCATTCGTTATGAATAAGTGGGCAGAGTCTCAGAATTTAGAACACGTTAAAGTACTTCCTGATGGTAGCGCAGAGTTTACAAGGGCTATGGAGATGGATGTACAGAAGGACAATCTCGGATTTGGAGTACGCTCGTGGAGATACGCTGTAGTTGTAGAAAACGGCACTATCACACACTGGTTTCTTGAAGAGGGCAAAGAGCACGATGCCAAAGAAGACCCATATGAGTACACCAATCCTGAGTTTATTCTCGACGCAATTTAGTCCTAACTACCTTAGGACTGACCTGAGTATGTCTTGAAACTGCTCACACCTTCTTAAAAAACTTCTTGACAAACCCCCTTTCTTCGCGTATAATACCTTCATAAACTTGAAAAAGGAAAAATATTATGCGACTTATTCGTAATGCAATCCAAACACCTGACGGAACTATATTAGAGTCAAAGCACCGACACGACTACAGATCTCATAACGATGCAAACGGCAAAACCTATATGATTGATGGTGGACTAGACTATGTTCGAGTCTCTGCACACAAGGATCAAGTGTCTCTAGCACTCTATGATGACGAGCCGCACGAAGTACAAGCACAATATCTTACCTGGGGTAGTTTCGGTATACGAGGCGACCAACCCCGCAGAGATATTCCCATTGCTGAGATGGAGACAGCCCACATTGAGGCTGTGCTAAGAGAGTGTTACCCAATCGAAATACTGAAGAACTGTATGACAAAAGAACTAGAGTTACGATGATATACCTAAGAATACTTTTATTAATATGGCTGGCTTTCTCAGTCAAGTTGGATGACGATCTTTATGGGGTAAGATACAGTATGAATTCACTAGCACAGCAAAAGAAGGTGGTTACTCTATGAGGCCACGCAGGAGAGTAATGATGGGAAAGAAAACAGTATTAGTAATTGATCCACCAAACGGCAGTTTGTATGGATTCCCTAAACCAGCTCCACAAAACTGGGGTCTATGGGAATGGGAAGTCAAAAAGAAATGGTACATTGAACAAGGCTATCCGAAAGAAAAGCTTGAAAGCTACGGCACTTCTTTTTATGTTTCACTGTTCCACATGGAAATTGAAGATAATTATCTAGAAGGCAGGGCGAATCTACTATGAAAGTAAAAATTGGTGATTATAAAGACGAAGGAGAGCGAGAGATCTCTGTAAAAATTGATAAGTGGGACACTTACTCGATGGATCATACTCTCGCAATGATAGCGCACCCGATGCTCATTCAGCTTCGTGATACTACTAACAGTGCTCCCTTTATCCCATTTGAAGATCGACCCGAGCACTTGATCGGAACTGTACCTGTACGTGAGCGTGGAGATGTTGACGAGTTTCACTTTGACGCATGGCAGTGGGTACTTACTGAAATGATTCATGCCTTTGAGTCAAAGCTGAGTGACGATTGGGAAGGACAGTTCTTCTCTGGAGAAGCAGATTGGTCTGTCGAAGAATCTGACTCGGACTTTACCAAAATGGTAAAAGGGCCAAACCATACACTTCAGTGTGATATTGAAGGTATGAAAGTGTGCCAAGAACGCATTAGCAATGGCTTTAGACTATTTGGAAAATACTATGAAAACCTCTGGGACTGATGAAAAATCTCCTTGTATTGGCACTTGTCTCTACGACCCCGCAGACGGGTTATGTTTGGGGTGTAAGCGTACACCTAAAGAAATTACTGATTGGTTTATAATGACCAACGAAGAAAAAAGAAAAGTAAAGGAAAAGATTCATGCAAGACGCAACCCTTAGATTCTATGTACTAACCTCTCGCAATTTAAAATGCTTGAAGAGGCACTTCGTAAGTCTACCGAAACAACATACCACTGTTATCATCAATACTCTGGACAAGGACTATGAAAGTCTCGTCCAGGATTGGTGTTTTCGTGAAAAAATAAATTGTGTTGCTACTGAAAGCAATGGCAAGCCTGGAAAGGGCAAGAACGCTGTTCTAGATCACTTTCTTGACTCCGACTATGATTACATGGTGCAGATAGATGGGGATGATTTCCTACAACCGCACGGAGTTAATTTGTATACTTGGGTTGCGCACAACGATGCGCCTGATGGGATACAGATAGTACATAGCTATTCCTATGCTGGTGGCATTTCTGAAAGAGAGCTGTTCGCCCCTCCACCTTGGGATACTAGCTTTAGAAAGTGGGCAACTATGAGAGCTGACAGGTTTCCACACTTAAAAGCTATGTTACTAGATGCGTGGGATAAGCGTGCAGTGCTAGAAAGAGATTATAATGTACACGTTCGACAGAACAAAGCGTGGAACTACCCTGCTGATAGCAGGCACTTTATGGACTGTGCTCGTCTCATCTTCTGGAGTCGTAAGCTGGCAGGAGCTGTTCGCTTTGATGAAACTCTCTTGATCGGAGAAGATACTCTACTCAACTTTGAGGTTCGGGATCTTGCCTACAGAAAATCTATAGACCTTCGCAAGGTTGTAGATCAGGAAGAGATCACATATACTTATGACCTTACCAACTCTGGTATCGTTAAGCGAATGCAAAACCAACTTAACTGGGACTGGCTTCGTCCTTTGAATAAAGCCATCACAGCAAAAGAAAAGCAGTGGGCAGTAGGCCCTAAATTTACACTTAAAAAAATAACTTATGATTTTGAAAAAACAGAACGTATTATACTAGGAGAGCTATAATGGGTAACGCAACACACGGGGGTAAAGGGGATCGCAACCGAAGCAGCAACACAAGCTTTAGAAGCGGATGGGATGCTATCTTTGGACAAAAAGAATACACTTATGCAGAGATTGTGAGTGAAGCACTAGCAGATGATGAGCCAGAAGATAAACCTTTAACTCAAGTACAGATTGATCGTAAACTCAAAGAGTGGGGCATGATGTACGATTGCTTACAGAACATTCATCTTTACGATTATCCAGCACAAGAAGCTAGAGAACTTCTGAAACAAATAAAAATTTCTTGACAAGCCTGGTGAATGCGAGTATAATATACGCATAAACCAGATAAATAGGAACAAAAAAATGAGCGGTATAGATATTAGTAATTTTGAGAAGGTTGGTGACTTCATGGAGGCTTTCGGTCAGGAAGTTCTTTGTGTACCCACTATGCCAGATTTTAACCTCGCGGCACTACGCCTCGACTTGATAGAAGAAGAAGTACAGGAGCTACGTGATGGACTTGGTAAGCAAAGTATGTTGGAAATTGCAGATGCACTTACAGACATTCTCTACGTTGTATACGGAGCAGGTCACGCCTTTGGCATTGATCTTGACGATTGTTTTCACGAAGTTCATCGCTCTAACATGACAAAACTAGGTGAAGACGGACGACCAATGTATCGTGATGATGGCAAGGTAATGAAAGGCCCGAACTATGAGGAACCTGACCTTGACCAATTCGTACGCTGAGGCAGTAGATGCACTTGCTGAAGTCTTTCGAGTACTGCCTAAAGGTGTTAGCCTAGCAAAGGGAGGTGTCGGTGAGTTAGCAATGGCTCATCATCTAGGGCATACTCTTGTAGATGGAGATAAAGGAGCAGACGGTTTCGATGAAGATGGATTACTCTACGAGTACAAGGCTTCGGAAACAAACTGCTTTAACTTTCATCATGGTACTCGACAGCCTACCTGGGAAGCAACGAAGGCAAGGATCGAGAAGCACTGGGAGAATATTGAAGGAGCATGGGTAGGAAATAGAAAAGGTATGCGTGTAGTTGAAGACGCATATGTTCCTACCAGTATACTACTTCCATACTTACTAGAATACTTTAAGAGAACGAAAGGTTCTCAACTAAACAAAACCTTTACACTTAACAAATTTAAGGAACTAAACAATGTTTGAAGAATTTAAAACAGTAGAAGAGAAACACGAGTTCGAGATCGTTGAGAACGGTTTCATCCTGAGAGTCAATGGTCGTGGAGAGCATGACGATTGGATGGCGAAGAGCTACATCTTTGATGGAGATGTTGACTTTTTCTCTGCCATTGGTACACTTGCTGAGAAGGATCGCAGCTAATGAAATACTATGTCGTTGAAGCTATCGCTACTTATCATATGAAGTACCTGATTGCACAGCCAGATGACCATAAACCTGAGTGGTGCATGGATACTGTGACCTGCGAAGAAGCTGACGACCTTGTTCAAAACTACCTAGGAGAGCAAATCTTAGGTTTTGAACAAGTGGATGATGTTGGTATTCTGAAACACGTAAAGGGTACTTATGTAGAAGACTGGCCGTTACCTCAGATCAAGGAAGTATTTGCAAAGGTGGTGACGAATGAGTGACGACAAAAAAGAACTGCTTGAAGGACTTGACACACTGCGTGAAGCACAACAAGATGCTCTCCACAAGCACAACATCATGAACGATGCATGGTGGAACGGACTCAGTGAAGAGGAGCGTGAGTGATGAAAGAAATCACTGACAAAGAATACGAACTGTTCACCAAGCTGAAAAAGATTTGGTTTCACACACAACCGGATAAGACAGGCTCATTCTTTATCTGTGGTGAAGCTGGTAACAGTGATGAGCATGGATTGCCAGAGTTTATTTTAGTATGCCCACAAATGGGCACAAACACCACAGCAGTGTATAAACGAGACCTTGTTGGGAGAAGTGGACAGTGAAGAAACGATTGGTAGTTTGGTATGCTGTGGTGATTGGTGCAGTAGGCACAATGCTACACTATGGTGTTACTAATGGAGTTTGGATGTGATGTACAAAAAGGACAACAGTTATGAGTGACGAATATGAATACTTCTTACACAATATGTGGATAAAGAACTGCTACGAGCGTGACTCTTGGGGAGAGCCTGTACTTCCCAAGGATCAATATATTGCAAACAATTCTAAATGGTTACAGGACGCTTTCTACAATCATCAGATGGCAAACAAGGTATGGAATGGAAAAGAATATGTTAACCCCTAGATTCAACCCTCCCAAGAAATGGATGGGCGGCTACAATCATTACGTCTACGGCTTTGCAGAGATGATGATGAAGCTTACTCGCATGGGAATTCGTGGAAAAGCTTTAGAGATTGGTTCTTATACTGGCGACACTGCATTGATGATGCATATGTTCGGTCTCTTTGACGAGATACACTGTGTAGAACCATTCGAGGGTGATGAAGAATTTCTGAAAATGTCCCCAATGGATAACTGGTGGAATGTTCAGGCTGAGTTTGGTTTGAACACCCGCAATGCACCCGTAACGCTTCACAAAGGTTATTCCTACGATATACTTCCCAACCTCTTCGATAGCTTCGACTTTATCTACATTGATGCCTGTCATGAATATGAGAGTACGAAAAGAGATATAGAGTTGGCACTGCCTCTACTCAAGTCAAAAGGTGTTATAGCAGGTCACGACTATCAACCTGAGCATCCTGGAGTTGTCAAAGCAGTGAACGAAGCTTTTGGTAAGCCTACTTATACTTGGCCTGATGATAGTTGGATGTATGTTGGTAAAAGGTAATTTTGATCTTTATATTACAAATGTTTGTAATCTACACTGTAAGAACTGTATAGTACTCGACTATAAAGGTCGAGTTACCATTCCTCATCTCTCACTCGAAGAGATAAAAGAAATCATAGAAAAGATACCTGTACAACTAGAGCAGCTACAGTTGGTTGGAGGAGAACCAACTCTGCATCCTGAGTTTGTGCAAATTGTGCACTATCTGAAGTCTGTTCCGAACCTCTATCAACGTCTTAGTATTGTTACGAATGGTACTAACTATACACCAGAAACTGCTAAAGTTTTTGAACTGTTTGATGTAGTGATTCACTCTGAGTATACTGAGCTAGGACATACTCCCAAACTTCCACCCTTTGTAACGAAGAAGTACGATCAACCCTACTTTGAAGAGTACTTCACTCCTCTTGACCACAACAATAGTGGAAAGAAGAACTGGGAAAACTGTTACATGAAGGATGAATGTTCTGTACTGACGAAAGAAGGTGTCTACCATTGTCCTATTACTATGAACGAAAAGGTAGAGGTACAACCATACAGCACTCTAAAAAGTTTTAGAGATAGAACACAACCTCTTGACTTTTGCGAACAATGCCCCATGCCTTGTCTACGGGAGAGGTGGAGAAGTAACAGACCAACTACAGATTCTAGAGTATATCAAAAAGGGAGAGAAAACTTAGTACAGTTGCTTAATCTCTACTCCTCAGAAAAATAGTTTTTGTATGCCAGCTTCATATTTCTACTTTTTCAACCAAGTAAAGACAAGTGACCTACCCAAAAATTAGACCTTTACAGATTTCAAAAAGTGTGATAAAATATATCCTAAATTGATAGATACTAAGATCAATTACAATTCTTCACAACTAACTGCTAGTGAAGGGACATAGTGATATTTATGCGATTGGAGTGGAATCGGAATTAAAGGAGATTCCATTCTCCAAACCCATAAGATTATTACGTTGTTGTCTCAAACTAGCAATAACCCCACAATGACTTCACGTCAATCATAACGATTACATGATCAATTGCTAATGACCATGATAATTTACTATACACTGCATAAGGTCGCAATGACCTGTAACTATTCTGCTAAAAACTCGTCTCTTATTTCCAACACTTACTATAATTTTGTCCGCTTCGCGATCGTTCAAAGCCGTATTCCTTTTCCACAATTTGTCCTAGATTACCCTTTGGCCTGTTAGTTTTACTAGATTACTATAGATATAAAAAAGCCCCACCAGAAGTGAGGCTAGTTGAGCACCCGTTGCGGGGTCAAGTGTTGTCTTTGCTGTTATACTTTATTTTGGACTTATCAAACGTGCTATGCACCCGTTGCTGCTTCCAGTGTTTTAAGCGTGCTCTTTGGAGCTTTCTCGAGACCCGCCAGACACTCAACCTCAATTCCCAGGTTCTCAGCAATGTTACACACGATTTCAGTTTTAGTGACAGGTAATTCCCCGCCCTTGCTTTTATAGATTGCTCTCTCATATACTCCCTCCCTACTGAGTTTACCTATTATTGATTTAGGACTCTTGCCTAGCTCATTTGCTAGATGTTCTACTGTCTCCATACGTGGCGTATCTTTATACTTTGAAACAATATACCCTGTCTGCTCATCAGTGTAGTTCATAGCTAAATGGATTCTCCTGTATGCCTAGAATTTTCATTATATTCTCTACGGGTGTGCAGTAGTGTTCCGCGATATCATAGATCGTCCAGCCTTGATCCCACTTATCTTGTATGTCATCTTTAATCTTCATTGAACATATCCTCTTGAATAGTAAGTGTGAAGTTCTCCCCATCTGCATCAATCGACACCATGTGTCTACTTGTATAGCCTAGAAACTGTACTTCTACATTCTCAGTGCCTACTTTATCTGCATACCTGCCTAGATCTAGATCGTATGCTAACTCCATTTCGTTACACTGCTTCTCTAGCTCGTGCATCTTTCCGTGAAGTGCATCCAATACATCATAGATATCATCTAGATCATCAATTTGACGTACTAAACCATTCCGTAGTGCATCAGCAGCTACTGTGTTGCTTGGAAAATCTATAACATTACCCATTGTTTATATCCTCTATGTAAGCATCCATATAACGATGCGCTTGTACTGCAGTTAGGTCTGCACTGAGTGTGCGTACAATTGTTCTATAACCATCCTCTTCCTGACGAACGATCCACCAGTTACCAGTGTTGTGATCTTGTTGTAATTCATAGTGCATTGAGGTTCTCCTTTTTAATACAATAATTATACAGGTTCTAAGTAATTTTGTCAAGAAATATTTTATGGTAGGCATAAAAAAACCCTCCGAAGAGGGCTTAGTATTCTTACTAGGAATTAGGGTGAAAGAGAGACCACCTCGCTCTACAATCTCTGCTGGAATCCACAGCAGCACCTCGACTTGTCGTTTTTAGAAAATAGGTTATCCACGCAGTCTACCACAAACCTCCCTTGTTAGGCACAAGATAAAAAGCCCCTTAGTCCATACACTTTATACACCATTCAACTAAGGTTGGGTGTGCCAGTACTTTCGCGAGATCAAGTACACACCACATCGGCCGCGTGTTCCTCTAAGAGGACGTATACTATCACTCAAGCATTATTACTGGACTTCGAGCAGCTGGAATCTCTGCACCAGCGAGCAGTTGGTAGCACTTATTTATAGTCCCTGCGTATCGCTGATGCTCAACAGCTTAGGACTTGAAGTGAGGGTACAGGGATCTGCTTTATCAGTGCAGTCCTTTCCTCACTTTTGAAACATTATTATACTTACTTTTAACCAACTCGTCAAGAACTATTTTTTATCTGCTTAGTATTTCCACTGCTAGAAATAGAGGAAAGAAGAACAGTGCTGCTAAGAACCAGCCAACACCGCTATACTTATCATAAGCTGACACTACTTGCTCCCTGCAACGTGCCATAACAGCTTCTCTAGGTCAGCTTTAGAAGCCTTCTCAAGAGTTGCCAACTCAACACCGAGTGCATCCTGAATCTGAGCTACGATCTCTGCCTTACGAACTACTGGAGCACCAGTCTTGGTTACGCGTGGAGCAGCTACATATACTCCTTCACGAACCAGCTTAGCTACGATAGAGCGTGTAGTCTTGCCGAACTCAGCAGACAGCTTTGCTACTGTGTCTTTAGTTGGGTTACTTTGATAGTCTGCTACCATAGCATCGACCATTTCTTCTGTGTAGTTTGCTGCCTTAGTTACTTCTGTCATAATTTTTTCTCCCGAAAAATATTTGTTTTTTAAGTTTATAAAGTAATTATACGTTTGTTTAAGCATATTGTCAAGAGTTATTTTACGTCATCAGGGATATAGTCAATAAACACTTCCTCACCCCACATACACTCTACTACTTCGTACTCGTCCATCTCTTCGATAATGTCTCTGTCGTCAACCATACCACTCTCAAACAACTCATCTCGCCAGCTCTGTACTTGGTTGTTCCACATATCTTGAGTGTAGAAGTCAAAGGTTGCATTAGCAATGTCAAAGGTTACTACTCGTGCGTTTGTCATATTGATTCCTTAATTTGGTTGTTTTCTTAATTTATGGATGTATTATACGTGGAGTTGAGTACCTTGTCAAATGTTTTTTAAGCTCTTCGTGCAAATAACGCAACTTAATTCCCGGGGGCCGGACACGACCTCAGCGCGTCAAGATATATTTGCCCCAATTGTCCAAAATCTTCGTAAATTATAGCGCACCCGCCCGGGTTTGTCAAGACTAGACTTAATTTTCGTAAATTTGCAGCAACTGCCAAATAGTACTTGACAGCATCGCTGGAGTACTGTATAATCGGCGCCATTTTGACACTGCGTTTCGGCGCCTTTTTGAGCAATCGGAAAATAGTTGCTCGAATATGCTCGGGGTCACAGAAAAGACTTGACAAGTTCGTTCGCGCACTGTATAATCGGCGCGGAGCATCCGACGCAAATCGTCGTCGTACTACTACTGGCGCCCCCGCGCCAATTTGTCAACCCGATGCTGAAAAAAGACTCGACCAATTGTACGAAAGTTGGTCACACGTTTTTGAGGCCCATCTGAAAACAATCGTTGACTTACTACTGGCGCCCCCGCGCCAAAAATTTAAAAAAGTCAAGGCTTTTTTAAGATTTTTTCGTTTTTTCTGGAAAATAAAAAAATCCGCAATTTTGCTTTTTTGCGGATTTTTGGTTTTAAGCGTGTTCCACGTGGAACATTGGGAGGGCTTCTAAATGAGAATGGTTCTCATTTAGAAGTTGGCATGATTATTGCCTAGAAGATTTTTATGATAACGATTATTTGCAAAGCGATTGCCAGTATTGGGCAAATGGTTCTGATCAATTCCATTTGGAATTTGAGGCGGAGAAATTCCGCCTCGTTTTGTGGTTTAATGCTCATCGTCCTAGCTCCAGAAGTTTTGCCCGTGTAGTGGTTTCGAGAATTTTGGCGAGAATAACGGCCTCATAATCGCGAGCATCTTCCAACGCCATATGGGGTTCTGGTGCTAGATCATTGCCCATAATATAGGTGGCCATGCTATCGGCTGTAGTGCTGGCGAGGCCGGTAGGAGTCAAGCGGCCATTCTCTACGCAAAATCTCATATAATCGTCATTTACAAAGTGACGCTTTGCGGCCTTCATTAGGCAAAAACGCGAACCGAAAATGCCGAGATTTATTTTTGTGTTTCGGCATTTGCCAAAATCAAAAGTGATATTGTAAGCAGTTAAAACCGGATTATACTGGCCGCAAACACGTTCAAGCCATTTATTGATTAGAGCCGGTGAAGAGATGGAACGCTCCCCACAATCTAGCATTTCATCGTAGTTTTTTGCTCTACGCTTTGCGCTCTGCTCTGACCAAAACGCATCGGGGTCTGCTTTGGGGTCAGAGAATAGCGGCATCTTGCCAAAGTGACCGGCTACCATTGCGCCAAATTGCTCAACGATTGTGCCGTCTCTAGTCATAATGACAGCACCAAAATCTGCGACTGTCTGGTATTTAGTGGTTTCAGTGTCAACGATCAGATAATAATGTTTCATGGTTTAAGCCTTATTGGTAAGTTTGAGATTTAATTGTACAGCATTTTTTGCCCGAATACCAAGCTTTTCTGCCATATCTAACACGCCTAGATTATCATCGTAAAATGTAGCGTTACGAGTCCAACGCGCAAAGGGTATCTTGAGGTCAGCGAATAACGCCAACAATTTCTGGCGTTTCATTTCAGCATCGCCACGATTATCACCAAGAGCGCGTGATAAAATAAAGTGCGCCTTAATACCATGATCAGCCAAGAAAACGTGATCCCACACGCCCAACACCCTAGCAGTGCAGATTATAACAATATCGCCCTGCCGATAGTTGGAGCGCATCAACCGCGCCAGTGGTAGCAATGAATCTCGTTCGATGTTCTCGCGTGTATTGTCAGCGATCCATTTTGGCAGATCAATATCACCATTGGGCAGTGTAGAATATCGGTGGCTTGAGTCAATTACAGTGCCGTCTAAATCCCAGATTTTATATTGCATGGCTTACGCTCCCATCAATTGAACAGCAAAGCCGCCAATTGAAATTAGATTGAGGATAACCAGATTCCAGATTTTGGCATAGGTCATTTGAATGGTAAGCAAAGCCAGACCTAAGATTGCGAGAACGGGTAGCATGGTAAAAGAAAAGACGGCCATGATAATCGCGCCAACGTATCCGATTGCTGTAGCAGTTGTATTATTCATAATTAAATCTCCAGTAGTTAAGCCCTGATTATACAGGGCTTTTCCTAGTTATGCAAGCGATGAAAGCAATTTATTTAGAGCCGAACCCGTCGC
>ENA-OUOG01001680-OUOG01001680.1-marine-metagenome-genome-assembly--contig:-NODE-1680-length-24904-cov-4.350868_pt1 | contig 24904 bp, 26 predicted proteins | sample MGYA00248635_ERZ508505 | MGnify/ENA primary metagenome ERZ508505 (study PRJEB26176, sample SAMN06267871) | marine metagenome | isolation source: Saanich Inlet, British Columbia, Canada | place: Pacific...
CGTCATAAACAACTTGTTGTTTAGTGAGATTTAGAGCTGCCTCAGAGACTTTTTCAGGATTAAATTGTTGTTGGGCTGTTGCGAGATTAGCAACTAATAATACGCTTAAAAAGAGTTTAATTGGATTTAATATCATAATTTATAATTTGGTTAATTGATTTTATAAAATTCGATGTAAGATTCTTCAAACAGTTGGTCACAAGGTTCATCTTCAACTTCTGGGCAGTAGCTTACAACCAAATTAACATCAAATTCTATTCCATTTTTTATTTTAATATTAATTGTTCTGTCAAAAATATAATTTGTGGGTACATCATTGTAATCTCTATGTGTTTCTCTATACAGTTCGAAACTTTTTTCAAAAATAGGCTCCAGGAAGTTCTGCTCTTCGATAGAATGAATTTTATATTTCAATACAGCATGTCCTCCAGGATATCCATAACGATAATAGGTATTTAAATATTCTTTATCTTTTATTTTGATAAGCTTATAATTCACACTATTTCCCCATTGTCCCCCATATATCGTATCTGAAAAGCCACCTTTTTTTACTACCAGACTTCCATAACAGTTTCTGCAATACTTGCTTTCAATTTCTTCAAAACTTATCTCAGATTTTTGCTGAGCATTGGTGTAAAACAGACCGAATATTAATATTACTAACAGTGGTTTATAATTCATCTTTATATTTAATTTTTTGTAGTATTTGTCCTATAATATCAATAGAATATTAGCTTACATCTGTTATTAAACCTTACCTTTTTCTAATTTACCAAAATTATCTTTAGGATTGAGCCATGGATTTTTCTCTGAAATAACATACTTTTTTTTCTACTTTTTTTGTGTTGCCATAGGTATTCGAATAATTTTATTTGAAATGAGATTTTTTAGATATTGTATCACTTTTTGAATTTTTAATTTGTTATAAATTTAATCAAAAACTATTCCCTAAAATGAAATATTTCATTTTGAAATAATTTCGGGAATATTAATATTAATTCGCGAGGGTTAGATTGATTTATGTAATTAATTTTTTATTGTTTTTATCCTATAATATCCCCAATAGCATAAGAGCCGACATCAATAACAAAGCCTCTCCCATTCCATGTAGCCTCAGATTTTGATAGTCTATAGACATCTCCTTGGTTCCAACTTCCTGACACATGGTTTGTTATGACATCATTTATTAGGACTCGTTCACCAGATTTAAGGTCTTTTGGTACTATATAAGCTGCAAAAGGGCTAAAGAACTTTGAAGGGTTTCTAGAAGTCCAATCAACTACAGTTTTGTATCTCCAAGAATCATGATGATCAGCTCTGTAGTCTCCTATTGTAATAATTTTTCCTGTTAACTTGTCTTTCTTCTTTTTGTACTTAACCTTAAACTGATCACTCACTTCTGCTCTTAGTTCAATTAATTTTAACCCCATCTCTTTAGCTGCTTTTATAGCTCTAGCACCCCGAATTGTTCTAATCACTCTAAGATTTTCACTCAACTCATCAAAAGACCTATCCGTGAGGATTTTCATGTACTTACAGTCAGGACACTCATCAAATGTGTTAGCATAAATAAAGTTACACTCTTTACAGATTATCTCACCCCTCTTTGTTTTCGATTGAGCGTTAGTACCAAATATTTCTAATAGTCTTTTTATCAGCATTAATGGACTATTTTAACGTTATCTTGGTTTAGTTTTACCCTCAAACAAGCTTGTGGATCTTTCTTAATTAGTTTTACTATGTCAGTGTCATTTAGTTTAGCTGTATCATGGATTGTTTTGTTGCACTCAAAGCATATTCTACTTTCATTTCCATTTTTTTTCATGGCTTTCCATTTAACATGAATAGGGCAGTGCAAGCGTTTTATAAACTTTCCAGTGTCAGTATAAATCTCTTTTGTGGATGGTTTTATTTTCATTTTCCTTTAATAAAGTGATGCTTAATTTTAGCAGATGCGACAGAACCAGAAATCCAGCCTTTAGTTTTAAATAGTCTTCCTAAAATAACAAATAAGATGGCAAATGCAATAATCATTACTGTCATCCCAATATCGCTAGCGTATCCATTCATTAAAATGTAACTCATTTGAACAATGACTGCTAAAAGCGACAAAAGCAATAAAGAATAGCCTATTTTTTTTCTTAGAAGAATAAATACAAAACCTAAGAAGCCAGCAAAAACAGCTATAGCAAATGCTGCAGTAACCCAAGAAGGAGTATTGGCTGCGATTTCTAATTGTTCTTGAGTATACATGTTTCTAAAACTTTCTGTATTGTAAGCTTGTTGTAAATAAGCATTAACTCCCATGCCATTCCAAATTAAGCCAATAATGGCTACTATCCAAAACCAAATAGGTGGTTTTTGTGTTGAATTTACTGTCATAATATTTTGTATTAAGTTAGTTAATAATAATACAATTTATAAAAATTTTGTTTAACGCTAGTTATAGGTTATTTTCGAGTTTATAAATAACACACTTTTGAAAAAATTTTACTATCTAATAACTATACAATATCTAGGCTATCGTTTTCACGGTTGGCAAAAGCAGCCAGATGTAAAAACTTTGCATCTAATGGTAGATAGAACATTAAATTTTATTCTTGAAGGCCAACGCTTTAAGAGCCTAGCATCTGGTAGAACAGACGCAATGGTATCTGCCGAAGAAGCAGCCATAGAGTTGTTTTTAGATAAACCAATAGAAGATAAGGTAGCTTTTTTAAAGCTTTTTAACACCAACTTACCACAAGATATTAGAGCATTAACTATAAAAGAGGTTGATGCTAAATTTAATATCATTAATAACTCTAAAGTTAAAGAATATTTGTATTTGTTTGCTTTTGGAGACAAGTTTCATCCGTTTTGTGCACCTATATTAACTACTATTTTAGAGAACTTAGATATAGAAATTATGAAAAAGGGAGCCAAGCTATTTCAAGGTGAGCATTACTTAAAAACCTATTGCTACAAACCATCTGATAATGGAATTTATAATCGTGAAATTTTAACCTGTGAGATAATTGAAAACACAATATATTCTGCAAATTTCTTTCCTAAAAAAAGCTATTTGTTAAGAGTTCGTGGTAAAGGATTTATGAGAAATCAAATTAGATTAATGATGGGTACTTTAATAGATTTAGGAAAAGGAAAGCTTACTTTAAATGATATTGAAAAGTCTTTAGAGCCTGAAAACACTATTAAAATGGAATACATTGCACCTGCTTCGGGATTAATACTTAAGAGTCTTCAGTTTGAATAAAGCTGTTAATTATTTTAACAACTACTTGGATGTCTTAACATAAATTAATCTAATTTAAGTTACTAACAAGCAGTTATTTATCTATTAATAAACGTAGTAATTATTTTATTTAAAAACTAATAATAATTGTAATTTGTATTAAAATAAAAATTACATTTGTGGCGAAATAACAAATGTATTAAGAACAATTAAAAAACAATAAAAATGAAAAAATTAGCATATACTTTAACTTTATTATTATGTCTTTCTTTGGTCTTTGTAGGTTGTAGAGAAGAAAAAGAAACTCCAGCAGAAACTATTGAAGAAACAATGGATGAAACAATTGAAGAAGTAAGTGAAGAGGTTGAAGCAGCTTCAGACGACGTTTAAGACGTTATTGAAGATGTAGAAGAAGAAGTAGAAGAATAATAAATTTATAATTATTAAATTTAAAAGTCTTAGTAGCTAATTTAGCAACTGAGACTTTTTTTGTAACTTTAAATTCATTTTTAAAAATGGTTTATGGTTTCAAAAGACGTCTTTAATTTTTTAAAAAAATTAGAGAAAAATAATAATAGAGATTGGTTTAATAGCAATAAGTTAGAGTTTAAAACTTTAGAAAGCGAAGTTAAAATGTTTTACTCTAAAGTAAACCAAAAGCTAAACATTCACGACAAAACCGATAAAGTAAAACTGTTTAGAATTTATCGAGACGTTCGTTTTTCAAAAAACAAACAGCCCTACAAAATACACTTTAGTGGCTCATTTCATCGTGTAAAACCTCACTTAAGAGGAGGTTACTATTTTCATATTCAACCTAATAACGAGAGTTTTGTGGCTACTGGTTTTTGGGATCCTTCAAAAGAAGATTTATTTCGTATTCGTAAAGAATTCGAAATGGATGATGAAGAGATTAGAGCCATTATTAATAATCAGACATTTAAATCTGTTTGGGGAGAACTAGAAGGTGAAGTATTAAAAACAGCTCCTAAAGGATTTGATAAAGAGCATAAAGCTATAGATTTAATAAGACGCAAACAATTTATTTTCACTAAGAAATTTACAGATGAGGAAGTGCAAAATAAAGACATATTAGAAAAAATAGACCAAGCTTTTAAAGGCATAAGACCATATTTTGATTATATGAGCGATGTTTTAACCACTAATTTAAATGGAGAATCTTTAATATAAAACAAACATTACATGATTAAGAAAATTGTATTTCCCATTCTTTGGCTTTTAACTGTACTATCCTGTACAGACAAAAACAAATCTCTAGCAGATTCCAAAACTGAGACAGAATTTAAAATAGATTATGAAAAATTTACTTTAGATAATGGTCTAGAAGTAATATTACATGTAGATAAAAGCGATCCTATTGTAGCTGTAGCAACAGTAATGCATGTTGGTTCTAATCGTGAAGAGCCAGGAAAAACAGGCTTTGCACACTTTTTTGAACATATGAGTTTTAACGATTCAGAAAACACTCCTGTTGGTGCTAATCGTAAAATGATACCAGAATGGGGAGGAAGCAGAAATGGTGGTACATCTAACGATTATACCGTCTATTATGAAGTGGTACCTAAAGATGCTTTCGAGAAAATTTTATGGATCGATTCAGACCGTTTTGGTTATATGATTAATACTGTAACCGAAGCAGCATTAGAACGCGAAAAACAAGTGGTTAAAAACGAAAAACGACAACGTGTTGATAACGCAGCCTACGGTTATACAAACGAAATTATTAGAAAAAACCTTTATCCAGAAGGCCATCCTTACAACTGGACAGTTATTGGGTCGCTTCCAGATTTGCAAGCGGCAACGTTAGAAGATGTTAAAACATTTTATAAAAAATATTATGGAGCAGGTAACGCTTCACTTGTAATTGCTGGAGATATCGATGTTGAGAAAACTAAAGCTTTAGTAAAGAAATGGTTTGGAGAAATACCAAGAGGACCAGAAGTTAAGCCTTTAGAGCCTAGACCTGTTACTCTTGAAGCTACTAAATCTCTATATTTTGAAGATAACTTTGCAAAATTGCCAGAACTTCGTATCGTTTTTCCAACAGTAGAGGAGTATCATAAGGATTCTTATGCCTTAAACATTTTAGGACAATTATTAAGCGGAAGTAAAAAAGCACCTTTATATAAAGTTATTGTTGAAGAAGAAAAATTAGCACCTAATGTAGGAAGTTACCAGTCAAGTAGCGAGTTAGCTGGAGAATTTATTTTTAGAGTAAGAGCTAACGAAACCATAGATTTAGATAGTGTAAAAGTTGCCATAGATAAAGGGTTAGCCATGTTTGAGGCAGAAGGCGTTAATACAAAAGATTTAAAACGCATAAAAGCAGAGCAAGAAACTAACTTATATCGAGGTGTCAGTACCGTTTTAAACAAAGCCTTCCAACTGGTTCAAGATAATGAGTTTATTGGCAATCCTAGTTACATAACAGAAACTGCTAAATTAACCAATGCAGTTACAGCAGAAGATATAATGCGCGTTTATAATACTTACTTAAAAGGTAAAAACTATTTAATGACTAGTGTTGTTCCAAAAGAACAACTAAATTTAGCCATTACAGAATCTACAGAAGCAAAAGTTTGGATAGAAGAAGTTAAAAAAGATGTTGCAAACGAAGAAGTTAGCCAAGGAGAAGAAGCGGTTTATGAGAAAACACCTAGCAAATATGATAGAAGTGAACCAGATTTTGGTGAGTTACCATTATTTAAATCACCAAGTGTTTGGAAAGGCAAGTTAGAAAATGGAATGACGGTTACTGGTATCGAAAATAATGAAGTACCATTAGTAGAGTTCGATATAACAATTCCTGGAGGACAACTAATAGAATCTATTGAAAAAGCAGGAGTTTCAAGTCTTTTAAGCGATTTGCTAATGCAAGGCACTAAAACTAAATCTGCAGCAGATTTAGAAGAAGCTATTGGTATGTTAGGTGCCTCTATTAACATGTATACTACCAACGAAGACTTTCATATAACTGGCTCTTGTTTAGCTAAAAATTTTGAAGAAACAATAGCATTGGTTAAAGAAATTATATTAGAACCACGTTGGGATGAAAAAGAATATAACCGTTTAAAACAAGCATTAGAAACTAACTTAAAAGGTAGAGAGGCTAATCCTAATTTTATAGCATCTTCTAATTTTAATAAATTAATATATGGAGAAAATCATCCTTTTGGAGTTCCAACATCTGGAAACTTTGAATCGGTTAGTAAAATTACTTTAAACGATTTGCAAGAGTATTATTTAAAATTATCACCAAAAGATGCTAACTTTCATCTTGCAGGTGCTTTAACTAAAGCGCAAACCTTAGATAAAATCTCAATTTTAAACGATTGGAAAAATGATGCTATAGCTATAGATAATTACACTATACCAGAACAAAATAAAGCAAACACATTGTATTTTATAGATGTTCCAGACGCAAAACAATCTGTACTTTACATTGGTAAATTAGCCTTATCTCAAACAAATGAAGACGCTAATAATTTAAGTTTTGCAAACGAAATTATTGGAGGTGGTTCTAGCGGACAATTATTTCAAACGCTTCGTATTGGTAAAGGTTATACTTATGGAGCTTATTCTTCAATAAGTTCTAATAAAGAAGTCTCTCCATTTACAGTACGAACTAGTGTAAGAGCAAATGCCACGCTAAAATCGTTAGATATTATAAAAGAGATGTTGACTAATTATGCAGAGAACTTTACAGATAAAGAAGTAGAGCTAACAAAAACAAAAGTTTTAAAAAGCCAAACTCGTGCTTTCGAAAGCTTAGGAGCTAAACTTGGTATGTTAAGGCAAATGAGCAAGTATAATAAAGCTGAAGACTTTTTAGTGAAAAACCAAGAAGAATTAGTTAATATGAAATTATCTGACTACAAAGAAGTTATAAGCACTTACTTAAAGGAAAAGGAGATGATTTATGTAGTTGTAGGAGATAAGAAGACTCAATTTGAAGAAGTAAAGAAATTAGGTAAAACCGTTATTGAATTAGATATTTTTGGAAATAAAAAATAAAGGTTAATTTAATAATCAATCTTAAACTTAAAGCCACAATTTCATTAGTAATTGTGGCTTTTTATTTAATTTTTTTTAAAAAAAGTAAACTATACCTCTGCAAGAACAGGTTCTAACAGTTGGATTTGGCTTTGTATACGTTGTATTACCAAATTCATCATACGCTTATTTAATGCTGAAGAGTTGGTAATGTAAAGCTTATATTCTTCAATAGTAAATAGGCCAATAATCATTCCTTTTAAGGCATTTCTAAATTTTATATCTTTATGTATAGCATTGTCTATATAATGCATTCGTTTATCTAAAGTCAATTCATAAAACACATTTTTGTGTTTAGAAATATAGTTTTTAAAAACTTCAACAAATAAATCGTTTTGCAGTTTAATTATAGGACGTAGTGTTAAGTTCTGAAAACGCTCGTCTGTACTCATATTATTACTAATTTTAATAGAAGAAATAATAGGTCTAATAGCTAATAATTGTTCATCTCTAGTAGTCATAATTGTTTCAGATTTTATAAAAATATTAATTATGAAGCTATAATGATTCACTATAGAATTTTCTTGTTAACGGTCTTATGAACAATTATCTTTATAAAAATTAATATACTATGAGATTTCACACAAGAAAATGGGTAAAACCAGAAGATTTAAATCCTAATGGCACTTTATTTGGAGGACGTTTATTAGCATGGATTGATGAGGAAGCAGCTTTATATACTGTCGTTCAACTTAATAACTCAAAAATTGTCACAAAATATATTAGCGAAATTAATTTTAACAGTAAAGCTTTAAAAGGTGATATAGTTGAAATTGGTATGGAAGTTAAAAGTTTTGGACGTTCCTCTATTACTTTAAAATGCGAAGTAAGAAATATGATGACACGAGAAACTATAGTTACAGTAGATAATATTACTATGGTAAACCTTGGTGAGGACGGTAAGCCAAAACCACATGGTAAAACTAAAGTAGAGTTTATAAGCGACAGGTTAAACGATTAGTGTGATTTAAACTTTAAAAAAAACATTGAATTAAAAGTTTAAATTACGCTAAAGGTTTTAGATATTTTTTATCGACATAAAAAGTTCCAAAAGGAATTAAAGAGCCTAGTAAAATAACAATAAAAGTTTTAGTATTCCATTTGTATGTTGTTTGTAAAAATATTGCCAAAGCAATATAAGCTACAAAAAGTAAGCCATGAGGCATACCAAGAAGTTGAACATATTCATCGTTACCTTCTGGCATGCGCTTATATACAGCTGCTGCCATTAATAATAAATACGAAACACCTTCTAACAAAGCAATAATTCTAAACGTTTTAAGCATCCTATTTTTTTATTAATTTCTTGATAGTGATTTCTTTTGTGTTAGGATCTATAAATTTTGCTAAATATAAGCCTGCAGACAAATGAGAAACATTAACACTTTTATTATTGCTAATAGCGCTAGAGTTTACTAATGCACCATTAATAGTGTAAATATCAACAGTGTAATTTTTAATACTGCTGGTTTGAATGTTTAATTGGTTTAAAACAGGATTAGGATATATAACAATATCGTTTTCCAAAGTATTCTCAGAGGTAGATAGTGACGCATCAAAATATTGTACTGCTAAGTCATAGGCTTCTTTACCAATTTTATCACCAATAATACGACCTCTTATGTCATCTATTGGAGGATGAATTCCTCCCCAAATACGAGATAAACTTGTTTGATCTGAAGCATCTCTATAGGTTGCCCATTGTAAAGTAAAACTTTGAGTTGGTCCTTCTTCAAAAACTAAAAAATCGTTTTGTAAAATATCAAATGTTCCCATTCCACCTGGAAAAAAGGCGTCTCCAGTTACTAAAGTTAATACTTCTGCAGCAGCTCTAGAAAAAGTAGAATGTCCTGAAAGATAACCAGCAAAAGGAGGTGTTACAAATGTAGGACGTTGGTAGGGCCACCAATGCTCTCCAAGAATCCAATCTACTCCAGCAACATCAACTGCTGGATCTGTAATAAAATCTGGACCTTTCCATGATTTAATTTTAATTTTATTTACATTTTCATCACCAGTTCCAGCTAGAGCATCTCCAGTTTCTATTAATTCTACTAAACCAGGAATTAATGGCATGCCATGAGGATCGTAGCTCGGTAATGTTGCATCTGTACTTTGTCCTTTTCCAGCCATATATCTAATTGCAGATATTGGTCTAATATAATCGTAATAACCTTTAATTCCCCAAGTGTCTACAGCAGCATCATGCATTGCTCCACCTAAAACCAAATAGCCTTTAACATCCCACTCTAAATCGCTTAATATAGGACCTTGACCATTAAATTGTTTTACGGTATCTGGATGATCGCTTACATAATTTATAATAGTAAACCAATGTCCTGGAGGAGTCTCAGAATCTGGGCCATCTGCCCAAAATTCTGCTAAAACTCTAGCGTAATCACTTCTTTTTACCAATTGTGGTACATAAGGCAATCCTGTACTTGGATTTAAAGCATGTCCAGTTCCAGAATCTCCTCCATTTGTAAAGTCGTAAAACGCTTTATATTCTTGAAAAGTTTGAGGATAATTGGTTAAGTCAACATTTCCTAAAGCTCCTGGAGAAATATCAATAGTTGTATTATCGTTTGGATCCAGATGCGAGGACCAAGAGGCAACTAATGTAAAATACCATTTATAAGGATCGTCAATACCATCTTCATTAGAGTTTTGTATATAATCTGGTGGTCCTGGATCGTTATAAACATAAGAATCAAAACCATTATTTAATATTTGTAAATCTGTACTTTTAAGTGCAAACGGACTCACTTCTCCCCATTCAGGACTCAAGAAACTAGGTGTGTCTAGAGGATAAGTGTTTCCACTCTGGTCAACAAACACGTCGAATGCTAGAGGTTGCCACGAATTTGGATTTATAGCAGTATTGTCTTCGTATAGCTCCAAAACTAAAGGCTGATTTGATGGAGAATAAAATTGATTTGTATAACTATTTTGTTCATTAGAGCCATCTTGAAGACCAAAAGCTATAATTTCTTGTGCAAAATAGTTTCCTAATGCTGCATAAGAGTTGGTACTATAATCTGTAGAAGTAAATGTAGCATCGTATCCTAAGTTACTAAACAGAGTGTTAATTGAAATAAGAGTGTTAGCTGAGTCTGGTGAGTTTGCAAATCTATAATTTAAAAGTCTATACATTGTATAACTCATCATTTCTGCTCTTGCAACATTTATATCTGTAGGTGTAGCGATACCATTAAAGCTAAAATTGTAACCTTGAAATGTTTTTCCTAAAAAAACAGTTTCGGCTTGAGTATCAAACAAAGCCCAAGCATCATAAATTGCAACAGAAGTATGAAATAAGTTTCTAGCATGTATTGTAGGTCTTGAAAAGTCGGACCTAATAGCATTTAATAATTCTTCATTCCATTGTCTTGCAATAGATTGTGATTGCATTGTATTTAAAGAAACAAACAATAATAGTGTTGTAATTAGAAGTTTTTTCATTTAAATTATTAATTTGTGTAGGTAACAGAAACTATGCGTTTTGCAAAATTCTTTAAGCGTAGTAATCGTAATAAATTTATAATATTTTCAAATTTAATAATTTGAAACTTGATTTTTAAGATAAGATTATAAAATCTTGATTTTTAAATCAATAAATTTACAACAGTATAAAAAAATAGAGAATTGAAAAGATGAAAAAAAAATCACGAATACTAATAATTATTTGTTCGTTGGCTTTTTTTGGATGCCAAAATCAAGCTGTAAGTCAAGTTCCAAAAGTTGTTGAAAAGGCTTTTAAATTAAAGTATCCAGATGAAAACGATCCAGATTGGGAAATAGATGCTCACGGTAATTTTGAATCTCATTTTAAAAAAGAAGGTGTAAAATATATAGCTGATTTTTCTCCTGAAGGTATTTGGATTGAAACAGAAACTAGCATATCTAAAAAAGACTTACCAAAATCTATAAGAGAAGCCATTAAGAAAAATTATTCTAAAGAGGAAATCGCTGAGATTGAAAAGGTTGATAGTGCTTTAAAAGGTGAATTTTATGATGTAGAATTCAAACAAAAAGGAAAAAATAAAGATGTAGAATATCGTGCTTCTGGAGAAGAACTTTAGTTTAACAAGTGTTAATTATTTTTTTATGCAATGAAACTATTAGACTTTAATTTCGACTACATCTTAGAAAATGATGTTGTTCTACTATCACCTCTAAAAGCAGATGATATTAATTTGTTATCGAGGTTTTCAATTTACGAACCAAAATTATGGGAATTCTCTTTGCAACCTGCTAATGGTTTAGAAAATTTGAAGGTTTATATTGAGAAAGCATTACATGATAAATTAAATAATAAATCGTATCCTTTTATTGTATTCGATAAACGAAAGAACGCATACGCAGGAAGTACTCGCTTTTACGATTACCAACCAGAACACAACACAGTACAGCTAGGTTACACTTGGTATGGTAAGGATTATCAAGGTACAGGTTTAAATAAAAATTGTAAATATTTAATGCTTTCTTTTGCTTTTGAAACATTAGGTGTTGAACGTGTAGAATTTAGAGCAGACAATAATAATAAAAAGAGTATTGCAGCCATGAAAAGTATAGGTTGTAGAGTAGAAGGTGTTTTAAGGCAAAATTGCTCTACACCAGAAGGTAACAGACGCGATAGCATTGTTTTAAGTATTCTAAAAAACGAATGGTTTGATAGTATTAAAACTAGTTTGGCTTCTAGGTTATAATTAATTAAAGTGTCTTTATCTTTACCAAAAAAACAGTAATGGCAAACCAAAATAAATCGCAACAAGCTATTTTGAACAAATTGAATATAGAAGCGCTAAATCCTATGCAGGAAGAAGCGTTTTTATCTATTTCATCTATTGATAATACGGTTTTATTATCTCCTACTGGAACTGGTAAAACACTTGCCTTTTTGCTACCCACTATTAATAATTTATCTACTAAATGCGAAAATGTACAATTACTTATATTAGTACCTTCTCGTGAATTGGCAATACAAATTGAGCAAGTTGTTAGAGAAATGGGATCTGGATTTAAAGTAAATGCAGTTTATGGCGGAAGACCATTTTCTAAAGATAAAATAGAATTAGCACATGCTCCTGCAATATTAATTGGAACACCAGGTCGTGTTGCAGACCACCTAAGGCGTGAAACATTTTTAGTCGAAGACATTACAACGCTGGTTTTAGATGAATTTGATAAATCTCTAGAAATAGGTTTTGAAAAAGAAATGAGTGCTATTTTAGCTAGTTTACCAAATATTAAAAAACGAATTTTAACTTCTGCAACTCAGGACATAGAAATTCCAAGATTTGTTGGTCTTGAAAACGAAATAGTTATAGATTATTTAGATACTAAAACCTCTAATTTAGTAGTTAAGAAGGTGATTTCTCCAGAAAAGAACAAACTACAAACCTTAGTAGATTTATTACATTCTATTGGTAATAAACCAGGAATTGTATTTTGTAATTTTAAAGATACCATTCAATATGTAAGCGATTTTCTTCTAGAGAACAACATACCACATGGTTGTTTTTATGGAGGAATGGAACAAATAGACAGAGAGCGTGCTTTAATAAAATTTAGAAACGGAACGCATCAAATTATTATAGCTACAGATTTGGCTGCTAGAGGATTAGATATTCCAGAATTAAATTTTATTATACATTATCAATTGCCTTTAAAAGCTGAAGAGTTTACTCATAGAAATGGTAGAACTGCCAGAATGAATGCACAAGGAACAGCATATGTTTTGCAATGGGAAAACGAATATTTACCAGAGTTTATAACATCTACTCAAATTGAAAAGCTAGGAGGAAAGACCTCTAAAATTAAAAGTGAGTGGTCCACCTTATTTATTTCTGGAGGAAGAAAAGATAAAATCTCTAAAGGCGATATTGCTGGTCTGTTTTTTAAACAAGGTAATTTGCAACGTAACGAATTAGGTGTAATTGAGTTAAAACAAGACTGCGCTTTTGTTGCTGTGCCAAAAGTTAAATTGGAAACCATTATTGCTAATACCAATAATACACGACTAAAGAAGAAAAAAGTACGTGTTCATGAGGTATAGAACTAAAAACAGGCTGATAAATACAACCTGTTTTTTTACAATTTTAGTGTTAGGTTTAACAACCCATTAATCCAAACGACACCACTAATTCCTGTTCTACTTTTTCTCCTTTTTCATTTTCAGCAGGAACCCATTGGTCTGGAGTGTTTTTTATTAATTGAATCATAAAATCGTCTATTTTTGGATAATTAGAGGATCTGTCTAATCTTACACTTTTAATGTCTCCAATTTTTGAAACTGTAAAAAAGAGTTTAGCGGCTTGTAATTTTTTTGGTTCTACTTTTTCAGAAGCTACAATGGCTTTTCCTTTAGTTCTTAAAAAGTTTAAAAGCACAGCTTTTCCTTTAGAATATTCAGCTTGTTTTTCTGGCACTATAGTATGGTGTGGTGTCCAATGATTAGTTTGGATAGCATTTGTTTCGGTATTTTTTTCAGTAAAGTATACTGAAATTTTAAAATTTGTTGAATAGTCTGAGTTTTGCAAAAGCTTTAATTGGTTGACATTAAATAAAGTTGTTTTAGCTTGTTCTTGTATTTCAGAATATTTTTCATCTTTAAAAATTACAACACTTACAGACTCAACGTCTATAATACCATCCACAACTTCTTGATCTAAAAAAGCTTCAAAGGATTTTATTTTTTTAAGCGTACTCTTTTTTATTGGTCTAAATCGTGTACCAACATCATATATAAAATCTTCAAATACTTCTGGTTCTTTTTTGTCTGTTTGTGTTGAGTTAATTGCAAGGTCTTTTGAAACATTAACTTCTTTTTTGTTTCTGTTTAAAACACAAAAAGCAATAATGCTTAATGTAATAACTGTAGTACAAATAATGAGGATACTTTTTTTCATAACTTTAAATTTAATGATTAATGATGACTTATTTTGTTTGATGAAGTAAAACTAGGAGGAATAGTTTCAAAATATGTCAAAAGAATGTAAAAGAAGTGTCAACAACTACCAAAAGTCATAAAATTATGTGTTATTTAGAGCTAATTATGAGAAACCACATTTATTCTGTAGTATTCTATTGTACTGTTTTTGCTCTTTTATTAGTGAGTTTATCTTGTACAAAAGAACCAAACACTACACGTTCTGAAACCACAAAACTAGCTTTACGTGATGTTGGACATCATTTATTACTAAGCAATCAAGATTCAACTTCTTTAATTATGCCAGTTATAGATTTAGGTAATTTTAAATATGAATTATCTTTTGAAAACCAACTAAGTATTCATCCAGATACTTTGGTAAAACATATAAAAATTAGTTTTGAAAAAGCTAGTTTACCTAATCAGTATCTTACCGAAGTTATAAAATGTGAAGACAATCAAGTAGCTTATAGCTACGAAATGAAAGAAAACAAAGAAAATGGAATCATCCCTTGTGGTGGCAGACAATTACATAGTGATTGTTATTTGGTAACGGTTAGATTTACTAAAATAACTAAAGCTGGTTCTGGTTATACTTTGCCTATAGTTTTATCTATTATAGGTATTTTTGGGTTATTGCTATTTAAATTTTTTAGAACAAGGTCTAAACCATCGAATGAAATTAATCAAGACAATTATAAGGCGATTGGACAGTACAAATTCTATCCAGAGCAAAACAAATTAGTAAAAGCAGCAACAGAAATTAGTCTTTCAAAAAAAGAATGCGAGCTTCTTGCTCTATTTGTAGCAAACCCAAATAAAATAATAAAGCGAGACGAACTCACAAAAAAAGTATGGGAAGACCATGGTGTTTTTGTTGGTAGAAGTTTAGATACTTATATTTCTAAATTACGTAAAAAACTACAAGAGGATGCTTCAATAAAGCTAACTAACGTTCATGGAGTAGGTTATAAGTTGGAAGTACTTTAAAGTATATTTTAAGAATTGGTAGTACATCTTATAAAAGTGTAGTTATCTTTGCTCAAAATTATATTCTATGCCAAACCATTTTTCAGATTTAGGTATTAATGAAGCTTTACAACAAAGTCTTTCAGCTATAAAAATTACTGTTCCAACAGCAATTCAAGAACAGGTAATTCCTGTACTATTAAACCAAAAAGAAGATGTAGTTGCATTAGCAAAAACAGGAACTGGTAAAACAGCTGCTTTTGGCTTGCCTTTATTACAATTAATTAATGTAGAAGACAGCACTATTCAAGCAGTAATTTTAGCTCCAACAAGAGAATTAGGACAACAAATTTTTAATAGTCTAGAATCTTTTGCAGCACATAGTCCTAAGATTTCTATAGCTTCCGTTTGTGGAGGCATTCCAATTAAACCTCAAATTGAACGCTTAAAACAACCTACGCATATTGTTGTAGCAACACCAGGTCGATTGGCAGATTTGGTAAAGCGTGAAGCAATTAATATTAAAAACATTTCATATTTTATTTTAGACGAAGCAGATGAAATGGTAAGTGCTTTAAAAGAAGGTTTAGATAGTATAATTAAAGAAATTCCTAAAAAAAGAAGAACTTTATTATTTACTGCAACTATGCCAGGAGCCATAAAACAATTGGTCCAAAATTACATGTCTAAAAAAGTAATTCAAATAGAAGTAGATATGGCAACTGTTGGTCATCAAGGTATAGAGCACCAATACATTGTTGTAGAGCCAATAGAGAAACTTGAAGTGTTGCTTCATTTTTTAAACACTCGAGAAGGAGAACGCGCTATTATTTTTTGTAAAACAAAAGCTGCTGTAAACAAGTTAGCAAAAAAATTAGCAATAAATAAATTTTCATCTGGTGCTTTACATGGTAGTTTATCTCAAGGTATACGAGACCGTATTATGGGTCAGTTTAGAGAAGGACATATAGATATTTTAGTAGCAACAGATTTGGCTGCTCGTGGTATTGATGTAAAAGAAGTGTCTTACGTTGTAAATTATCATTTACCAGATACTTATGATGCTTATGTGCATAGAAGTGGAAGAACAGCTAGAGCAGGAGCAAAAGGCTTGTCGCTTACCATAATTCAAAAAGAAGAGATTGAAGATATTTCGGATTTTGAAAACGAACTCGATATTGTATTTAAACGTTTTAAAAAGGCAGATGCTAAAAGTATTGAAGACAATAACACCTTATTATGGGCAAAAAGAATTTTTAAAACCAAGCCAAATAGAACCATTTCTGAAGATGTGAAAGCTAAAGTTAAAACTATTTTTCATCATTTAACAAAAGAAGAATTAGTAGATAAAATTCTTGCAAATTATGTAAAGGAAACAGAAAATGTGATTACAAAATCTGAAGATAATAAAAATAAGAAAGGTAGCTAGTTAGTTGTAATTTACATGAAAGAAAACAACCATAATCAAGAGATAGAAGCTTGTATTGCAACGCTACAAAAGCTGCTAGAAAATACTAGTACACTTTTTGAATTGCCAGAAGCACAACGTGTCGCACTATTTAAAGCAGCTGGAGAATTAACGCGTCCTAATAGAGAAGAGTTTCAGCGCAGAAGAAAAGATGCAAAAAAAGCTGCAAAGCGTAAACAAATTGAAAGCGACAAACATGCTAGGAAATCTACAGGAATTCGTTCTGCTCGCGAAGCTGCATTATTTGTAGCTCCAAAATTATTGTCTGCGGCATCAATACCAGAAGACACACCAGAATTAGAATCTCCAAGAAACTGCTATGTTTGTAAGACTGTTTATACAAAACTGCACCACTTTTACGATACCATGTGCACAGACTGTGGTGATTTAAATTATGCCAAACGATTTCAAACTACAGATTTAACAGATCAAGTGGCTGTAATTACAGGTTCTAGATTAAAAATAGGCTACCATATTACACTTATGTTATTGCGTTCTGGAGCAACAGTAGTAGCTACTACGCGTTTTCCTGCAGATTCTGCAATCAGGTTTTCTAAAGAAGAAGATTATAAGGATTGGAGTGCTCGTTTACATATACACGGACTCGATTTAAGACACATACCAAGTGTAGAAATTTTCTGCAATTACATAGAACAAAAGTACAACCGATTAGATATTTTAATTAATAATGCAGCGCAAACCGTAAGAAGACCATCAGGCTTTTATTTTCATTTAATGGCAAACGAAAAACTTCCTGTAGACCAACTACCAAAATTGGCTCAACCGTTATTAAAAGACCATATTAATTGTTTACAAGAACTATCAGATTTAAGTATAAGTACATCAAAAACGAGTAAAAACAATGTGTTACCAGTAACATGGCATGGTCCAGAACCTGGCATTGGATTGCGTAACTCGGCAGAATTATCTCAAATCCCTTATAGTTTTGATAATTCTTTACAAACGTCTGAAGTCTTCCCAGAAGGAAAATTGGATGCAGATTTACAACAAGTAGATTTACGTAAAACCAATAGCTGGCGTTTAAAGCTTGGTGAAATTGAAACTACCGAAATGGTAGAAGTGCAATTAGTAAATGCTGTTGCTCCATTTGTACTGTGCAATCGATTATCTAATGTTATGATGAAAGAAAACACAGGTAAAAAGCATATTATTAATGTTTCTGCTATGGAAGGTAAGTTTCATCGCTTTAAAAAAGAGGACAGACATCCACATACAAATATGGCTAAAGCTGCCTTAAATATGCTAACGCATACCTCTGCAGCAACATTTGCTAAATCTGGTATTTATATGAATGCAGTTGATACTGGTTGGGTAACAGACGAAGATCCTGCAGAATTATCTAAGAAAAAAGTAGAAGTACACGATTTTCAGCCACCTTTAGATATTGTTGATGGTGCTGCCAGAGTTATGGATCCTTTGATAGATGGTATTAACACTGGAAAACATTGGTCTGGTAAGTTTTTAAAAGATTATTTTCCTATTGATTGGTAGGTTTTAAATTCATATTAATAATTAAAAATAACTAATTTTAACCATGCCAAAATTAAGTTCTAAAGCTTTAATTATTATTGCATTTATAGGTATTTATGTTATTTGGGGATCTACATACTTGCTAAATAAAATATCTGTAACAGAGTTACCACCTTTTTTTCTTGCAGCAATTCGTTTTTTTAGTGCTAGTATTTTAATTTTTAGTATAGCAAAAGCTTTAAAATTCAATCTAAAAATCTCAAAAAAACAGCTATTAAATTCTACATTAATTGGATTTCTATTTCTAGTTTACGGTAACGGTGTTTTTGTTTGGGCTTTAAAATATGTGGATAGTGGCTTTGGTGCTTTATTAGCTCACAACCTTTATTTGTTTTATTGTTAATGCGTTTTATTGATAATAAAAAAATGAAACCAAAATCTTTAATAGGTGTTGGTTTAGGTGTTATTGGAATGTATTTGCTTGTAGGCCAACAAGAATTAGTAACAGACAAAGACACCTTATTAGGTATTTTTATGATTTTTACATGTGTTTTTGCCTGGAGTTATGGAAGTGTGTTTGTGGGTAAAGCAGATTTGCCTAAAAATTATTTTGTAAGTAAAGGCTACCAAATGCTAATAGCCAGTATTATGCTAACCATTTTAAGCCTTATTTTTGGAGAAGTATGGGTTTCGCCATTATACTGGAGCACAAATGTACAACTCTCTATGTTGGGACTTGTAACCTTTGGAAGTATTGCAGCTTTTACTGCGTTTAATTATCTTTTAAAACAAGTATCTGCAGAGAAAGTAGCAACATCTGCTTATGTAAATCCAATAGTTGCTATGGTTTTAGGATGGTATGTTTTAGATGAAACCTTAAGTACACAATCTATAATTGCAGCTGCAGTATTGCTTACAGGTGTTTATTTCATTACATCTAGAAAAAAAACGTAATATTTCTGTTTTCAACTTGTTGATTTTTTATCAAATATCTGTTGTTATTATTAATAAATTCAGCATTTATTGATGAACTCTGATACAAAAAAACAGTAGCGATTTAAACTCATAAATTTAATTTCCTATAGATTGGTAGGTTATATCAAATTATTGGCACTATCTTTGCGCTTTAGTAAACAATTATTAAAATTAAATATTACATTATTATGAGTAAAGGAACAGTAAAATTTTTCAACGACACTAAAGGTTTTGGATTTATCACAGAAGAAGGTGTAGACAAAGATCACTTTGTACACATTTCAGGTTTAGTAGATGAAATTCGTGAAGGTGACGAGGTTGAATTTGACCTACAAGAAGGAAACAAAGGATTAAATGCAGTTAACGTAAAAGTTATCTAATATATATTTCAAGTTTTTTAAAAAGCCCATCAATGTTTTGATGGGCTTTTTTATTGTTGTTTTAATTTTTAACAAGATAACACTTTTCCTTAGCTATCAAAAATTTTCTCACCAGAAGCATATATGTCTCCTTTTAATTCAAAGTGGTCTTTATGCCATTTAAATCCTGTTGGATTGCTAGGTGCATTTACTAAATCTGCTTTTTGAGCAATAATTAGTTGACTAATAAAACAAAAGAAGATAATGTATATAGTGTTTTTCATAAAAAAAGTAAATAGCGATGTTTACTAACATGCCCTTTATTTGTATTGATGAAACTGAGTTGCCATTAATAATTTTTTTTAAAAATTATAAGGTAAAACTATTGTTTGCCTTAATAAATTACAATACGATATACTGCGTATTTTTTATTGACTAAAAAAATTAGTTTTTCTTGAAAACATGACTGAAGAGGAGAGGCAGCTTAAATTTCGAGTATGAAATGCTTTTAGTTCCTTTTAAGCATATGTAAAAAGCATAATATCTACTTAAAGCTATAACGTTTTTCTTCTGTTGAAGAGGCTTTTAGCAAATTGTTAAATGTTTTAATGTTATTGAAATTGAGAGTTATCGCTTCAGAAACTGCAATCCCAACTATACCTGTCTCTAAAATAGTTTTAACATCATCAGTTGTTATGCCACCAATGCTAATAATTGGTATTTGTGTATTTAAAGTATCTAAAATTGTTTTGTAAGCTTCTAATTCTAACTCAGGATTTGTAGTCTCTTTTGTTTTGCTAGTTTTAAAAGGTCCTAAACTAATATAATCTACATTCTTAGCAATTAATGTTTGACATTCTTGTAATGTACTTGCAGTGCCACCAATTATTTGCCAAGTATACAAATGTTTTCTTACTTCTTTTGGACAAGCATCTGTTGGTCCTAAATGCACACCATCTGCTTTTATACTTTTTGCAATTTTATAATAATCGTTAATAATTAATCTGGTTTGAAAATGAGAGGTGATTTCTCTTGCTTCTGTTGCTAGTTTTAAAATATTTTTTTCAGAAATATTTTTTAAGTGTAGTTGCACTAATTCGGCTCCAGAAGAACATGCCTTTTGTATGTTTTCTATGTGTTCTTTAGGTGATTGGCCTTGAGTAATATAATGTAGTTTAGGTATAATCATGCTTTATAATTTCACTCAAATTATTAAAATAAATGTTCATTTTTTTAAAGTCATTTAGACTTGAGGACTAAGTAGTTTACAAAGATACTTTAGATTCTTCATATTTATGAACTTAAGATAAGGCTATTAGTATAAAAGTTATAAAAAGAGTCTTATAGAATCTTCTTTTTCAACATAATATTCGCTTATCTTGCACGCGTTTTATTTGTATTTGCAATATAGATAATATAAAAAGTTAAAATCATGGAAAAAAGGAGTAAAACAGAAGATAAAGTAACACAAATTAATAAAGTTGTTGAAGCATTTTTTAACGCAAATCCAGATAAAGATTGGATTCCAGTAAAAGACATTATGCACGATTTAGTAAAAGCAGGTGTTTTTTCAAAAGATCAAAAAAAAGGGTTACCACTTCGTAAAGTTTTACGTGCTCTAGATCAAGAAAACCTACTTAGTAGTATTCCTTCTGTTCATGCAGAACGAACAGAGTCAGCTGTTTATTGGTACTTGGTTAGAGAAGGTACAACATTTACACCTCAAGAACCTACAAGTACAATATCTAAAAAAGAAAGAGCAAAAGCGACAAGAGAAAGCAGCGATGAATTTTACATTTTAGATCTTTGTGATGCCTATCTTAAAGAACAATCTTCTCGAAAACATACGTTTTCTTTTTTGCTTGGCGACATGCACAAAAGAGGAAAAACTAGAACAAAGTTACCTCTAGCAGCTTATTATGAAAATGCAAATTTGGTTATAGAATTTAAAGAGAAAACGAACCACACAGAAGCTTATCAAGAGAAACTACAAGTTATGACTACCAGTGGTATTACTAGAGGTGAACAAATTATTAGATATAATAAAAGACGCAAAGACGTATTACAGAAAAAGGATATTAATTTAATAGAAATTGATTATTCTTTATTTGATTGTGATTCTAAAAATAATTTAATCCGAAATAAGGAAACAGATGTAAGGCTTATTCAAGATCTACTAAAAAAGTACGTTAAATAGCTAATAACCAAATTTCTTCTAATCCTATAACTTATGTCTATAAATTAGTAGAAAAGTTAAATGAATTTAAAGAAACCTCAACTTGACCTCATAAAATTTTGGTAAAACAATAGGTGAGTGGAGCGTACATATTTTAGACTATACAAATGCAATTATCCTGTAGATGATTGTATTTGGATACAACACTTAACTAAATTATAGCTTCAAATCGTATTTAGCTAAAAATGTACACTGTACATTTTCTTAACGCCAAATAGTCTAAAATATAGCGTAACGAAACTTAATTGTTTCCAAAAGTTTATGCAGTCTTGATTTTTTTGTTTAGCTCACGCGTTTATAATTTATTGGAGTTCGTGAATTTTTTTTAGAATTTGCTTATCGGCGAATCTCCTAAAGTCGATTTCTTTTTTTATCAAGAAAAAAAGAAATAATCAAAACTTAAAAAGTTCGAATCTTTAATTTCTATTTTACATAATATTAATAGTTACAATCAAAAAAAGTTTAAATAAAACGAGAATAGAATAAGTGCTTAGAATTTTATTTTATTTAAAATTTAAGCTCTTATGGCAAGCTTACGAGAATCGCGTAGAAAAAATATTACCTACTAATACTCAATTACGAGAATTTTGATAACATCTAAAAGCTAGCTTTTTTTTGGCGCTGGCAAAGCCGGTTGGAAATTATTCGCCAATTTCTATTTTAAATTTTGGAGCTCATGAATGCTACGCATTTGAGTTAAAAAGCAATCTAGCGCAAAGGCAGCGGCTATTTTACATAATACTACATTATAGCTATCAAATGGATTCCTATCATAAAATACCAATGATAACATTTGTACTATAATGTACTTGCGTTATGTACAACATGGGCTTTGGTTAAAAGCGTATGTTAGTAACCATGTTTCTTTATTTTTTTTCTTCTAAAATGTTTTTCTACTCAGTTATTGGAACACTCTTTTTCCGAAAGGGTGGAGTAGTGGTGGTAAATGTGTGTGGAATGGTAATGATATTTATTCATAGCTTATTCTATTGCAAATATTCAAGCACTTCTGTTTATAACTATTTCCTATAGATATTTCTATAGTTCCTATTTCAGTATCATCGTATGAATGTGCAGAAATCACATTGATATTAACTAGATAAGATCTATGAACTCTTATAAATTGATTTTTAGAAAGTTGATTTTGAGAACCAGTTAAAATTGTTTTTACAAGTAACAACTTATCAGACAAATGTATTCTTATATAGTCTTTAATACTTTCTACATATATTATATCATTACATACAACAATGTGGTAGAAGAAGTTATCGTTAAAACAGTACCGCTTCCAACTCAAGTTGAAGCCGTTATGGATAAAGAGAAAGCTGCCATTTCGATTTGCACTTATGATGAATTAAAACATTACCTTCTAAAACAAGAAACAGCTCAATGAGCTGCTTCTTAGTAATTTCATGCTTGAGGTTGGTTTAAGTATTTATTACTAACTTAATTTATCAAACAAGAAATATTATTACTATTAATTATTCCTTATAGAATTTCTTAGTAACTGTAACTTCATTAACAGATAATTTTACGAAGTACATGCCACTTTGTAACGATTCTACATTAACTTTTGCATTGTTATTTTCAAAGATTGACGAAGATATGGTTTTAACTAATTTACCTGAGACATCATATATTTTAATATCTGTTTCGATATTAAGATTAGAATCTAAAGCTATTGATAAGTCCTCTTTTGCAGGATTCGGAAATATTGAGATTCTAGAACTTAATTCTTCAAACTCTTCAATATTTAATACGCCTCCTAAAACCGCATTAGAAAATGTTACTTCTGATACTCCCTGATTGTATATAGTTTCTATAGCATATCTATAGAATTCATTAGGATCAATATTTGTACTATTTGTATCAATATAAGTAAGTTCATTTATAGGTGAACTATTTAACAAATCCCAATTTGAAGTATCTGGAAATTCACTAGCCAAACCACGATAAACATTATAAGTAATGGTCTCATTATTAGTTATTGGTGTACCGTCATCTAAAGTATTAACACGTAATAAAAATGAACTTTGAACACCAATTAAATTAGATAGAAAGGTCGGAAATTGACCAGGATAACGAATTACGGCTCCATCAAAAATATTAGGATCTGAATAGTCAACAGATAAGAAGTTTGTTGTTTCTGAATTGTTTTGCCAATGAACTCCTGCCATAAATGCGTTATTTACTACAATGTTAGGGACATCAATAACTTGAGTTTCATTTTGTAGTATCAAGAAAGGTTCACTCGATGCCAATACTTCATTAGTAACTAAGTCTATTATATCTATAGTAACAAAATCTTCTACCCCTTGATATATCGAAGTTTGGATTTCGACACTAGTAATAGTTGTTAATTCCGAAACCTCATAATAATTACCTAACCATACTTCTTCATTTGGTTCATTTGAATACCCATTGGACTCCTCATTAAAGTCATATTGCAGTTTGACTTTAGAACTTAACTTTGGACTTTTCCAAGAAACAATAGACCCATCACTATCATCTACTTGTACATCAAAAGGACTTATAAATTCTTGGATAAGTATAATATCGCCTAAATCTATATCAGTATCAAATGGTGAAATATTAATTACTTCTTCCTCATAACCAAATAAAAACAAAGTAATTTCATAATCTGAACCACCATATACTAAAGGGAAAGTGAAATTTCCTGTAGTATCTGTAGATATAGTTTCTATAACTTCACCATTACTGGTTAAAGTTATTTCTACAGATTCTAATGGTGTTGAAGGTGCGTTATCACCAAATACAAAACCTGAAACCTCTACTTCCGGAAGCTGGCTCAAAAAGAAATCTTGTGTCTGTATCGCTGTATTAAAATCTATCGTTGAATTATCATCAAGATAGCCATCTGCACTTGTTGTAATATTATATGAGCCATAAGGTAATGCTGGTAAGGTATATGTTCCATTCGTATCGGTTACTGCTGTGATTGAAGATGCTTCTAGGGAGATTGTAGCTCCCGAAATAGGATTATTAGTGGCTAAGTCATAAACGGTTCCAGATACTGTTGCATTTGATGTAACAGGATCTATCACAAATCGTATTTGATTAAAATTTTGTTCTTCAAAAAAACCGTCAGGTGGATTATCCGCATCTAAATTAAATACATCTAATGTTCCAATTGTTCTAACTTCAC
>ENA-OUOG01001683-OUOG01001683.1-marine-metagenome-genome-assembly--contig:-NODE-1683-length-24883-cov-5.118883_pt1 | contig 24883 bp, 23 predicted proteins | sample MGYA00248635_ERZ508505 | MGnify/ENA primary metagenome ERZ508505 (study PRJEB26176, sample SAMN06267871) | marine metagenome | isolation source: Saanich Inlet, British Columbia, Canada | place: Pacific...
GCGTAAATTTTCTATTGGGCTATTCATTTTTCTAATTATCAGCACCCTATTCTCTGGGTCCATTGATTTGCTCCTATAGGATTACCGAAAATTGCGTTCTTTGTATTTATGTCACCACTCTTGGTCGTTTCTGTTATTGTCGCCTATTTCGGGGTACTTATTCTAATCGCTCGTCTAACGGGGCGAAATGATGATAACGACACCTTTTTTCTAGGGAATCGACAATCGCCTTGGTACGTTGTTGCATTCGGAATGATAGGAGCTTCACTAAGCGGAGTTACCTTTATTTCTGTTCCCGGTTGGGTAGAAGCAAGTCAATTTAGCTATATGCAAATGGTGTTGGGCTACTTAGTCGGCTATACGGTCATTGCATTGGTTCTTCTTCCTTTGTATTATAAACTGAATCTCACTTCTATTTACGGATATCTAAATCAGCGATTTGGATTCTGGAGTTATAAAACGGGCGCGTTTTACTTTCTACTTTCTCGCACTGTTGGCGCGGCATTCCGTCTATTTTTAGTTGCCACCGTTCTTCAAATCGCCTTGTTCGACGCGCTCGGTGTTCCTTTTGTTGTGACGGTAATGGTGACCATTGGTTTAATTTGGATTTACACCTTTCGAAGTGGAATAAAAACAATTATTTGGACCGATACCTTGCAAACGGCCTTCATGCTGTTGGCGGTGATTATAACATTGGTTTTACTGGCAGGTTATTGGGATCTTTCGTTTTATGAGCTCTGGGCGAAAGTAGACTCGGACCCCAACAGTCGCATTTTCTTTTTCGATGATTGGCGCGACAAGCGCTTTTTTGCCAAACAATTTCTGTCCGGAGCATTTATAGCGATTGTAATGACTGGTCTCGATCAGGATATGATGCAAAAAAACTTGAGCTGTAAGAGTTTAAAAGACGCCCAAAAAAATATGTTTTGGTTCAGCGGAATTCTTGTTTTCGTGAACTTAATGTTCTTAGCCTTAGGGGTTTTACTTTATCAATATGCCGCCGAAACGGGGTTTGAAGTTTCGGGAGATCAATTGTATCCAACCCTGGCAACACAAGGTGGATTGGGGCTTGCGGTCGGACTCTTTTTCTTACTGGGCTTAATAGCGGCCGCTTATTCCAGTGCCGACTCTGCATTGACGTCCTTAACTACCAGTTTTTGTGTTGATTTTCTCGATATAAAATCGAAACCAGAAATAGAACAACCTCAAATTCGAAAGAAAGTACACATTGGTTTTTCTTTACTCTTAGTATTCGTGATCGTTGTGTTCAAACAAATTAACGATCAAAGTGTCATTGCGGCTGTATTTACGGCAGCAGGTTATACGTATGGGCCGCTGCTCGGATTATTTGCTTTTGGGCTGTTTACGACGCGTTCGGTAAATGATAAACGAATACCAATCATTGCTTTATTGGCCCCCTTAATTTGCTATGTTCTTTCGTACAATGCACTGTCGTGGTTCGGATTCTCCCTTGGATTTGAATTGCTCATCATCAACGGAGGGCTTACTTTTATCGGTGCCCTATTATTTTCTTCCAAATCCAAAGCCATATTATGAAACGTTTCCTTTTACTTTGCGCCGTTTTCGGCCTCGCGGCCGGATGCGCAAATCAACCATCCAACGAATCTTCAACCCGAATGAAAGGTCCAGCAGCAAAAAAGATCAATAAAGAATTAACGATCCACGGCGATACCCGCATTGATCCCTACTACTGGCTCAACGATCGCGAGAACCCAGAAGTGATTTCGTATTTAGAGGCCGAAAATGCCTACACAAAGGATCAACTAGGACATACAGATGCGTTTCAAACAAAGCTTTTCGAGGAAATTGTCGATCGAATTCCAAAAACAGATGAATCGGTTCCCTATTTCTACAATGAGTACTGGTACTATACGCGCTACGTCGATGGAGGAGAGTATCCTATTTATTGCCGCAAAAAAGGTGGGATGGAAGCCGATGAAGAAATTTTGCTCAACGTAAATGAAATGGCCGAGGGGCATGAGTACTATCAAGCGGGTGGCCTGAGCGTTTCACCGGACAATAAAACTCTGAGCTACGGTGTAGATACAGTAAGTAGACGTATTTATACGATCCATTTTAAAAACTTGGAAACGGGAGAAGAAACGGGAGTACCCATCGAGAATACTACAGGTCGCGCCGTGTGGGCGAACGATAATAAAACGGTATTCTACTCAACGAAAGACGAAACCCTTAGAGCTTATAAAATATTCCGCCACCGAATGGGTGTGGAAGGCGACGTAGAAGTTTTTCATGAAGACGATCCAACTTTTGGAACGTATGTCTACAATTCAAAATCAAGGGACTATATCATTATTGGCTCTGGAGCCACCTTGTCTCAAGAATACCGCGTTTTGGATGCCAATAATCCAGAAGGCGACTTCCGGATTTTGCAGCCGCGAGAGCGCAATTTGGAATACAGCATTGCCCATTACGGTGATTACTTCTACATATTAACCAATATGGATGCCCAAAACTTCCGCTTAATGCGCACTCCCGTAAATGAAGGAAGCAAGGATACATGGGAAGAAGTGGTTGCACACCGGGAAGAAACACTTTTAGAGGGAATTGAGATTTTTAATGACTACTTGGTTCTTGAGGAAAGAACGAACGGATTGAACCAGATTCAAATCCGCCCGTGGGAGGGCGAACCTCATTACATCGAATTCGATAATGAGACGTATACTGCGGGGATTTCAAATAACCCCGATTTTGCCAGTAAGGAATTGCGAATGTATTATTCGAGCATGACGACTCCGAGTAGCGTGATCGATTATCACATGGCTGAACGTACGAAGAAAGTAATGAAGGAAGCCAAAGTACTTGGCGACTTTGACAAGAATAACTACGCTTCGGAGCGCATATGGGCAACGGCGGAGGACGGAACCCAAATTCCAATGTCGATTGTCTACCGAAAAGGGATGAAAAAAAATGGGGCAAATCCCACACTTATTTACGGATATGGTTCCTATGGAGCCACTATTGATCCGGGTTTTAGCTACGGGCGCTTGAGTTTATTGGATCGCGGATTTGTATTTGCCATCGCGCATATTCGAGGCGGTCAATACCTAGGTCGCCAATGGTACGAGAATGGAAAGCTATTGACTAAGAAAAATACATTCACTGACTTTGTCGATTGCAGTAAGCACCTGATTGAAGCCGGTTATACAAGCGAAGAGCATTTATATGCCCTGGGTGGCTCGGCGGGTGGATTGCTGATGGGCGCGATAGTGAATATGGCTCCAGAACTCTACAATGGCGTTATTTCCGCAGTACCCTTCGTAGACGTAGTGACTACTATGCTCGATGAATCGATTCCTTTAACCACAGGTGAATACGATGAATGGGGAAATCCAAACAGCAAAGAATATTACGACTACATTTTGTCCTATTCGCCTTATGATCAAGTAGAGGCGAAGGAGTATCCGAATTTATTGGTAACGACCGGACTTCACGACAGTCAGGTTCAGTATTGGGAACCTGCCAAATGGGTGGCCAAATTGCGCGATATGAAAACGGGAGATCAGTTACTTCTCCTCCATACAAATATGGATGCGGGTCATGGTGGAGCATCGGGTCGTTTTGAGTCATTCAAAGAAACGGCGATGGAATATGCGTTCATGCTGGACCTCGAAGGTATAAAGGAGTAAGACGGCTCGATTCTTGTGTAGTCTGAAGGAAATTATTTCTATGCGTACGCTCACGCGAATTCTTTTAGTGTTGTTCGTTACGGCCGGGATCTCAGAGGTTTTTGGTCAATCGAGCATATATGTTCGCGATGGTCAAACACTTGAGCCTATTGAAAATGCCTTTGTTTATTCAGATTCCGTTTCCTCGGTCACTGATTTTCAAGGAAAGGTTGCCTTTGGTTTATATCGCGCCGTTAGGCGCATAAACGTGCAGCACGCAAGCTATCAGCTCGAGTCGATCTCAATGGAGGAACTTGAAAAAGCGGAATACACGATTTACTTAAAAGAAAGTAAAGTGAGTCTCGATGAGGTGGTTCTTTCCGCAAATCGATGGGAGCAAAATAAGCGCGATATACCGCTTAAGATCGCTCAAATTTCACAAAAAGAGGTGCGCTTGCAAAACCCCAAAACAGCGGCCGACCTGCTCGCTTCGAGTGGCGAAGTGTATATTCAGAAAAGTCAACAGGGCGGCGGATCACCGATGATTCGAGGCTTCAGCACGAATCGGGTCCTTCTCGTGGTGGATGGTGTTCGAATGAATACAGCCATTTTTAGGGAGGGAAACGTTCAAAATGTTATTTCAATTGATCCATTTGCCGTGCAAAATACAGAGGTGATTTTTGGACCTGGATCCGTTATTTATGGCTCGGATGCCATTGGTGGGGTGATGGATTTTCACACTTTGGATGCAGGAACTTCGCCCAATGATTTAGCGTACTTATACGGCCATGGAGCAGTTCGGTATTCTTCGGCAAATAACGAAAGAACCTATCACGGAGATATTCGACTTAAGAATGATCATTGGGGATTTGTAACCAGTTTTACGAACAGCACTTTTGGTGATCTCACCATGGGTTCTGAAGGCCCTGAAGCATATTTAAGAACTACGTATCAAGATCGAATCAATGGGGTTGATACCGTTCTTGTGAACGATGATCCAAAAGATCAGAAGTTCAGTGATTACGAGCAATGGAATTTTATGCAAAAATTGATTTTTGAGCCGAATGATGATTGGGACATAACCTATTCATTTCATTTTTCAGAAACCAGTAACGTTCCCCGATACGACCGACTTGTTGAAAAGCGTGATGACGGCTCTTATGTAAATGCCGAGTGGTATTACGGTCCGCAGAAATGGACGATGCACCATCTTCAAACTCGCTTGAAGAAATCGACTTTGTTGTATTCTTCGGCGCGATTTACGGCAGCATATCAGGATTTCCGAGAAAGTAGACACGATCGCCGATTTGGGTCTGATCGCCTACGCGAGCGCTTTGAACAGGTCAACGCTTATTCGTTAAATGCGGATTTTGAAAAAAAGTTAACGGATCAGCACACGCTGTTTTATGGAGGTGAGTATGTGTTCAATCGAGTTTATTCAAGTGGACGCGCGGTGGATATTGAAACGAACTTGGTTGATCCCGTGGCACCGAGGTACCCCGATGGATCTAGTTGGAAAACAGGTGCTTTATATGCTAGCTTGGAATATGTTCCCAATGAGAAATGGACGCTCCTAACGGGAATACGCATTAACTATGTCGGTTTATATACCGAATTTGACGATTCCTTTTACGACTTTCCATTTGATGTAGTCGATTTGAATAATAATGCTTGGAACGGGTCTTTCGGATTGGCCTATCGGCCAGATGAAAAATGGCAGTTTAACGCGAATGTGTCTACAGGATTTCGAGCACCCAACATAGATGATGTTGGGAAAGTATTCGATTCCGGCGATGGTATTGTGGTTGTCCCAAATCCGGAATTGAGACCGGAGTTTGCCTATAATTTCGACGGAATTATAACGAGAAGAATAGCCGATAAATGGAAGGTGGAATTGGCTGGGTATTTTACGTTCCTCGACGACGCAATGGTCCGAGGGCCCTTCGAATTCAACGGATCCGATAGTTTAATTTATGATGGCGAATGGAGTGAAGTGCAGGCGCTTCAAAATGCAGAATCAGCTACGGTATACGGTTTTCAGCTAAGTGTTTTGGGTGACTTGAATCGTAACTGGTCGCTCGAAGCACATTATAATTTCACGAGAGGGCAAACCAAAGCTGGCGATGCGCTGCGACACGTAGCTCCAGCTTTCGGATCCTTTCATGTAGTGTATCAGGCGAAAAGATTCAAGGGTGATTTGAATGCCCAGTTTAATGGGGATATGCCTTTTGATCGTCTTGCACCGAGCGAGCGAGACAAGCCTACAATCTATTTGATCGATCAGAACGGTAATCCGTATAGTCCGAGTTGGTATACGCTGAATTTTAAGGCGCTTTATCAAGTTCACCCGAGGGTTCAATTAAATGCTGGGGTAGAAAATATATTCGATACTCGATATCGAACTTATTCCTCCGGAATTGCTGCTGCCGGTCGCAACTTGGTATTAGCAGTTCGGGTAGATTTTTAAATCTTGATTACCTTGTTCTAAATTTTTTCGAATGCGGTCTTTACCCAAAAGTGTTTATTGGTTTATGATTGGCTGGTTGGTGCTTAACCTAATTCAGTCGGCGACTACTGGCCTCATGAACGATGAAACGTACTATTGGGTTTATACTCAATTCCCCGATTGGGGCTATCTCGATCATCCGCCTGGGGTGATGGTCGTGATTTGGTTGGGAGAATTCTTAGGTCATTCCCCGATAACATTACGACTCGTTTCCGTTCTCTTGTCTACGGTCGCACTTGGACTGATGATCCGTTTGATGCCTGGAAAGGAATTTGATTTGAAAGCGTTCGCGCTCCTTTTTCTAAGTTTTCCCTTATTTCACATTTTCGGTTTTGTAACAGTTCCCGATACTCCGTTACTCTTCTTTTGTACGCTCTTTTTCTTTGTTTTAAAAGCCTATTTAAAAGAAGCGACAAATGTAAGGGCGCTCTGGTTACTCTTTGCAGTTGTGGGAATGGTTTATTCAAAATACCACGCAGTATTAGTGCTCTTTTTTACCATTTTGGCTTTGCCTAAACTGCTTGCAGATCGACGATTCTACTTCGTTCTCTTTGCTTCGATTCTTCTTTATTTGCCGCATATTGTTTGGCAAGTTTCGAACGATTATCCATCGATTCAGTATCATTTATTTGAGCGATCCGATATCGCCTATCGGCTCGATTTCACCACGGGGTATTTAGCCGTTCAACTGATTATTCTGGGACCGCTTAGTTTTTGGTTTATACTTCGTTCCGCCGCTCGCTATTTAGATGGTTTTTCTGACCGGTTTGCCACGCCTGAAAAGCGTTTCCGCCGAGTTATGCTTCTTCAGTTTTGGGGATTCTTTGGCTTTTTCTTTTTGATGTCGTTCAAAGGAACAGTAGAGGGTAATTGGACGGCTCCGATGTTATTACCTGCGCTGTATTTAGCCTATTCTTTTTACAAAGAACAATCCAGTCAGCGACTCCGAAAAGTAGCCATCCCTCTTTTGGCAATATCAACGGTGCTCTCTTTCGGAATTCGTTTTTTAATGGCTGTACCCGTTTCGCCGCTCTCGGAAAAAGGAAACTTAAAAGAGTTTCACCACAATTCTGAATGGGCACGTGATATAAAGCAGGGGACCAATAACTTACCAGTCGTCTTTTATGATGGCTATAAATACCCAAGTATTTACTGGTATTATGAAGGAATTCCCGCACATGCCGAGAGTGATATAAAGTATCGACTTACTCAGTACGATTTATGGAGTATCGATACTGCATTTACCGGTAAAAAAGTGGCCTGGGTTGCGAAAGTACCAGGGATTAAAAACCTTATCGCCCACGACTATACAAGCCCGACGAAATTTGTCATTGACACTTCGTTCTACTCGTTACATGCCTTAGAGGTTCAGCGGCCCGATTTACCTCCGTCGCTATCTCGATCAGAGACACAAACACTTGGTTTAGTAGTGAAGAATACGGCGGATTACATCGTTAAAACCCCGCGAGGTCATTCCTATGGAATTGGTGTCTCTTATGTTCTTGAGCGGGAGGTGGTTGACACCTTTTTTGTCCATTTTATTGATAAAGCCGAGTGGCAGGTTGGAGAAGAATACGCCGTTCAAGTTGAGCTGGATCAGTGGCCGGAGACCGGCTCATATAAAATGCGCGTGAGCTTGCAAAAATTCGGGTTTTGGCCATCTTTAACCGGATTGCCTCATGAAGTGATCATTACTGAATAATGGTTCAGTTAGTTATTCAGGGTTTTGTTTTGGGAGTCTTGCTTGCCTTTTTAATCGGGCCGGTCTTTTTCGCGTTACTAGATACAAGTATTTCAAAAGGTAAAATAGCTGCCTTAGTCTTTGACTTAGGGGTTTTATCCAGTGATATTCTCTGTTTGGTAATGGCTTATTTGGGTTCAAAGCAGCTCGAGCGATTCGTTACGAACAATCCGTGGTTCTTTTTCGTTGGGGGCGCTGCAATTGTTGGATACGGCCTTTATCTATTTGTTCGGCCTTTTAATTATCAAAGGCATCCTATTGAAATGGTGCCTACCACTCGTAACGCTATCGGCTTATTCTCGAAAGGATTTCTATTAAATATCATTAATCCGGGTGTCCTTTTGTTTTGGATTACGGTAGTCCTAATGGTCGGGGGTAAGTACGATTTTGAATTAGCCACGATAGTCATCCACTTCGGCGCTACCTTCTTAGCCTTCGCTATTTGCGATACACTCAAAATTTTTGGAGCTGCAAAACTGAAGCAACTCATGCGCCCAAGAATGCTGTTCAAATTTCAGCGCGCCCTCGCGGGCGGATTAATACTCTGGGGCCTATTTGTTCTTATTAAAGGCTTTTAATGAGACATAATGTCGTGATTAAAGCGTTTTTACTGCCGATTCGGCAGCCGTGTTGTAGGTTATGACTTGTTTTAGTCTTTTTTTTTCAGGTGGCACAGCTATTGAAAGAGGTCGTGTGTAGTGAGTGAATCACTATAAAAATTGAAGAACTAAAAAACGAATATCATGACTTTAATTAAGCACAACAGACGCACTCAAATCCCATCAATTTTCGACGATCGCTTTATGCGCGATTTATTTCACAACGATTGGAATCCGACCACGTCGAAAACCGTTCCTGCGGTGAATATTCAAGAAAGCAACGAATCCTATTTATTGACTTTTGCCGTGCCAGGAATGAAAAAAGAAGACTTTAAAATTGAACTGAATAACGATCAGTTGATTGTTTCAGCGAAAGTGGAAGAGGGAAAAGAAGAAACGGTTAAGTATACTAGAAAGGAGTTTAACTTTACTAGGTTCGAACGCAGATTCACTTTACCTGAAACGGCCAACGTTCACGAAATTGGGGCCAAGTATGAGAATGGTGTATTGAATGTAACAGTGCCCAAAAAAGAAGAAGCGAAGGTGCCGGCTCCAAAGCACATCGAAATCGCCTAATTTTAGGTGTCTACATAAATCCAAGAGCCGTTCTATGAAAATAGAGCGGCTTTTTTTGTCGAACCAAACCCAGTAATAGTTGTTTTTAAACCATTATAGAAAAGTTTAAAGCACCCGTTTGTTTAGCGACTTTGTGCCTGTTTCTTTATGGTTTAAGCCCTTTCCTGAATATTGCTTGGCTTACCTCTTTGCTTTTTGTACTCAGCCCGATTCCTGTTTTCTGGATGGTGCTGCGCGTTTTAAAAGACGGGGTTGAGAGCGACAAAAGATGGGAAGATGGACATTTTTACGACCACTATTAAACCTGATCGAATGCTGCCTTTGATTTTATAAATGGTAGTTTGAATCGATTGATCCGAAGCTTTATAATACTCAGGAGAAGAACTAAAACGGCCATCATGCTTTATCCGTTTGGTGAATGCTCGCCGTATCCGTTAGCCGCAAAGCCTCCGAGTTCAAATCCGGGTTTTCCGCGCGCAATCAGTTACAATATTCCTTCCCCGGCAATTCCGCCCAGTACTTGAGCGCCGATATAGGGGAGGAGTTCTTTTTTATCGAATCGTCCACCAAGCCAAAGTCCAACCGAAACGGCGGGTTTCAAATGGCATCCTGAAATGTGGCCTATCCCGCAGGCCGTGGTTAAAACGGTGAGTCCAAAGGCGAAGGCGACACCTACAAATCCGATTCTAAGCTCTCGATATCCGGCCGCAAGGACGGCGCTACCGCACCCCTCAAGAACGAGCCAAAGGGTTCCAATAAATTCTGCAATTAGTTTTTCATAGCGTATAAAAGTTTGATATTCAGTATAAAAAGATAATAAAGAATACTAATGGTGCCGTATCTTTTTATCAACAAATGTAAAGTTGCCTTGTCGAGTCACTTAAAAATAACCAAGCTTTATACCCGTTTACTGGAGCGATATTCCACCAGATTTTTTCCACTCAAATAAAATTCGGGTTGCTACTGAGCCATGTGGGTGCCAGTTGGCGCCGATCGATTTCATTTGGGCTTTAAGTCCCGAATTGGGGTTGAGACCATACACCTTGGTCATAATTTCTTTGAGATGATAATCTTCGTATGGGATTATATTGGGTCGTTCTAGTGTGTATAAAAGAATCATGTCTTGTGTCCAGGGACCTATGCCACCGATTCCTTTCAAAGTCGTGCGCAGCTCTTGATCCGTGAGTTTAAACCAATCGATTTTGGATTCCTCAAAGAAGTCGAGCGTTCGTTGAATAGTTTCCCATTTTTTCATCGACAAATTCGCTTTTTGGAGTCCGGCCGTCTCAAAAACCCGAAAATTTTCTATTGTCAGCTGATGAATCCCGGAATGGATCAGGAGTTTTTGAAAAGTTTTTTTTGTGCTTCGATAGTGTATTTGTTGCTCAATGATGCAACTCATTAGGTCATGGAATACGTTTTTAGTTGATTGTATTTCGGGAATTTGGATACGCGTGATTATTTTTTCAAGTTCCTTGTCTTTTGAAACTAATTCTTGGAGTGCGCGATTCATTGATTGGGAGTATTTAGACGCTAGGAATAACACTGAATATAAGTCTTTGTTTGTAGGGAGTATGCCTCCTGAGAATACGAGGTTCGCCGCATTTTGAATGCTTTTAGGCGTCAAAAATGAGTATTCATTACGAGAAGAAAACCTCGTGCAAGTAGCGACCGGGACTTAAATTGAAGCCTCCAGCAATAATAATTGCCCCAAAATAGAGGAGCGCCATTTTTCTTTGATGGGCTTTCACACGACCTTTTTTGATGGCTGTATAGGCAGTGGGTACAGTATAAAGGGTTAAAAAGCTCAAGGCGTGAATCCAGCCAAAGTGAATGAATAACTGAGGACCTACTTTGGCCTCCATAAACAGCGTTATAGCTGCTGTAATCAGCATTAATATCATGTACACTTTCCCTGCTTTTATGTGAATAGCGGTTACTTTATTCAAAATGAGCAAAGCAGCGCCGATAAAGATGCAGGGTACCACGGTTATAAGGTGGGCAAACATTAGATAGTCGTAAACCATGGTATTTTAAAATTCGCGACCGTTATACGAAACGGGGAGGAGCGCCTTGTTGTTTTATTCGAAACGCTTGTACATTTCCATAAAGAGCATTGGTAAGAAAAGTGCCGCGGTTATTAGCATACTGACTAACAAAAGCACCTCAGCTCCTGGCCAACGCATCCATTTGAAAAGTGCAGAGATTCCAAAAATGAGTCCAGCCAAACCGCCAGATCCGTTTTTCAAACGCACAATTAAGTTGTGCTTTTCAATGGTTCTTATTTTCCGTAGCGTATAGATTGGAACAAAAATCAGGAATAAGGCGAGCAATCCATAGATGAAGAGCTTCGATCCGATTGAATAATTCAGGAGGTTTAAAGTATAGCCTACTGCTAAACAAGTGGTACTTATGTATCCAAATAATGAAAGGAGTAATTTCATGTCTTCTTGGGCTTTATTTTTCTTTTTGTTCTATGTCCCATGTGATGCCGAAGCGCTTGGGATAATCACGTAGGGGTGCGAGTCCGACCGAAGCTCTTCTTTCATCGACAAAATCGGGCTCAAATAGATCATAGACTTCTTGATTTCCGGTTTCCGGATTCGTGATGACTTGGGATCCGTAGATTTGGGGTTTATCGTTTCGCATTAAAATTCGATCTTCCAAAAGGGCTAAATGGCTTCCGCTCGATTCCCCTGCTTTAACCGAAGCCTGTAAACGGGGAAGATATAATTCTTGTTTTTCAAGCGGCGCATGTTGAATAACGAGCCAGAGGGTCATATTTGCCTTACCGCCCACTTCGCTTTTTCCAACCCATCCGAATTCATTGATAATTTTCTCTACATCCGCTTCATTTTGTTTGTCTTGTTTGGATATCAATTCCCAGAAGTAGTTCATTTCTGGGGAGTCGCGTCCAAATTTATCTTCGGCTTCGCGGTACAATTGACGAAGCATTTGGTCTTTCACGTATATCTGTTCCAGTTGTTGTTGAAGCGGTTTATTGTAGTCTTTTTCAATTAAATCTTTATTGCTTTGAATTTTTTCGAGGATATCAGTCCATTCATTTTCACCGTGCAAAGAGTATAAGTAGGAATCGCGCTTTACGTGGTCTAAATTAGACCATCCGTTCACTGCGGCTAGGTTGAGAAAGGAAAGGCCTTTTTCAGTATTTCCTGCGAGCGCCCAAGAGCAGGCGGCATTATAATAATCCGATGCGCTACCTGTTGTGATTGAAAGAGCCTTTTCGTAAGCGATGCCTGACTTTTCGAACTCTTTTTGTTCGTACAAAGAATTGGCTTCCGACAATAGACTTGACGGGTCTTGACCAAAGATAAAGAGTGAAAAAAGAAGGAGTGGAATTGTAAGAATTCGAATCATTGAGCTGCACGCTAAAAGGCGATTGTTAAAAATGAATATCGAAGGTACGAAATGGAAATTAGTGCCTAACGGCACGATCTCCATCCGCCCGATAGGGCGGAGTGGGTGTGTTTTTTTTGGCACGATTTTCATCTGCCCGATAGGGCGGAGTAGGTGTGTGGTTTTTTAACCTTGCTCTAACTACTTCGAATAATTGAGGTATTTATTCGGAACGGGAATATCGTTCGAGTCGGTTGTCCAAAGAATACTAGTAACTCACCACCGATCTTCGAAAAAGACCAATTGATAGCTCGAAACTCCTCGTACTTCTTCTCCCTCTGAATCTTTGGCGTAGAAACTCTGAAATACATGCGCAATTCCACTATACTCTTCAACCACGTTACCTGTTTCGTATTCAAGAAAACCGTCATGGTAATATTGGTCGTTCATCATAGCGATAAAATCGTCAAAAGAAATGGTTTCTGTAGAAACTGGGAAAGAATCGATTGGGTGGTACAGAACGGTGAACTGTGCTGTAAGTAAAAAAAGCTGTCGGAAACGTTCTAAATCTCTGATTTCTCCTTTTTCGCCGGACAAAAGTGATAAAACCTCTTTCACGATTTCGTCAATCGTTTCTACACCGGGTTCGGACGATTTTATTTGTGCTGAAATGGAACTTGTACAGATACAGAAGAGTACCAGAGAAAGAAGGATTTTCTTGATCATATTACGCGCGTTTTTCAATGATTAAAGAAGCGTTCTCAATAAGTTCTCGAATGGTTACAACAGGTAAATCCATTAGCGGTTTTACTCGGAGGATTTTCATTCGTGCTCTGCTTCCTTTTTCTAATAAGGGATGATCGATTAAATTCCCATCTACCAAGAGGAGGTAGGGGGTGTCTGATTTTTTGTCTTTCCACAAATAGCACAGCGCCTTATTCCTTCAGGTGTAACAAGGCATACCGTATTTAACAGTTTCACTAATACGATCATCGGAATCCAGAATTAGTTTGCGCAAGGCCAAAAAGCAACTTTGATTTGGCTCACTTTCATTGAGAAAAAAATCGATGGAGCTTTTCATTTATGCAGGCTCTAGAATTGGGATTAATACATTGTATTTGGGTTTGCCGAGGTTCGCGGCACCTTTTGAATGGAATCCCAATGTTCACAGATTTTTCCGTTTTCGTCGAACCGAAAGAAGTCCATAGTTACATATTCTTCGTTTACGGGCCAATTTTGGTGGGTGTGCAAAGCAACTAAGTCATCTTCAGCAATGCACCGAATGAATTCGATCGTTTTCTCGGGGTATTCGCGATGCATTCGATCAAAATAATCGATAAATCCGAGTGTTCCATTTGCAACATCGGGATTGTGCTGAATGTATTCCGAACCGACATACTTGTCTATTGCCAAACGAGGCTTCCCCAAATAGGCAATTCGGTAAAATTCAATCGCGTTTTTCTTATTATCAGCCGTTTTCATGAGAGGATTATTCGCGTAGCTTTATCCATTCGGCGGTATCTTTTTCGTCGAATCACTACTAAGGTATGCTCGTATAGTGTGAAAAGCCCAATGGTTCTGTTCTCAATTAAATAATATAAATAGTCGTTTTGACGTCGATCCGGAGCACCGAGAATTCCAACTAACTCCTGTTGATTAAGCGTTCGAAGAGAATCACTGTATAAGACGGAATGCAGCATTTGTTTTCTAAATGGGTATGATGTACCCTCTTTCTTTTTCCATTGAACTGGGTCGAAAGCCATTTCGGTATTTGAATGGTTTTCTGCACGACTATTATCCATCGCAGAATCCGGTTCATTTGCGCAGGAGCAAAGAATCCATAAGCTCAGTAACGAAAGGCAAGCCTTCTTCATCCGCCGGGGTTTCGATCGGGCCGTGAGGCCCGAAAAATTTACCTTCGAGAAGGTGCCAACTTATTTGAAGTCGATAGAAAGAAATTGGAATTAATTGAATTTCATTCTGCCATCCGCAATGGGGTCGAGCCGCAGCAATCGATAATCGAGAAAGTAGTTTTGATAAACGCGCCACGGTGATTTGTCTCCCTGGCTGGGCAGTAAGTGCGACGATCGATTCAAATAACCAGAATCCAGATTCATGAGCGGAGTGGGCTGAAGGTTCGATTCAATAACATGCGGTACACAAGAGCGAAGCGATCTTTTGTCCAAGTACTTCAAGACCCTTGAAATGTATTCGCTTGTCAAATCGCTTTTTAAGGTCCAAGAAGCGTTCGTATAGCCGACGAAAACGAAGAAGTTGGGAAGTTCACTGAGCATTAGGCCTTTGTACACAAATGATTTTGTTAGGTCGAATGGCTGTCCGTCTCGGCTTATGGAGACCCCGCCAAAAGGCAATAGGTTTAGTCCTGTAGCAGTAATAACCACATCGGCATCTATGAAATCACCATTTGTTAGGCGGATCCCGTTGGCTTCGATACGTTCAATATGGTTGGTAACTACATTGGCCTTTCCGTTTTTAATCGCCTTAAAGAAATCGGCATCCGGAGCAATGCAAAACCGCTGTACCCATGGGTTGTAATTGGGAGTAAAGTGCGGGTCGGCTGGGAAATCGCCCAATTCTTTTTGAGCTCCTTTTACGATGAATTTTTTCATGGCTTCTGGAAACCATCGGCAAGCGTAAAAGAAAATCATTCCGAAAAGAACGTTTTTAAACCGTATCGTTTGAAATGCCAGTTTATTTGGGAGAATTCGTTTTATAAAATTCGCGATTTTGTCTCGGTTGGGAAGCGCACCTACGTAGGTAGGCGATCGTTGGAGCATCGTAACCTTTTTCGCCTTTTCTGCGAGTTTTGGAACGATCGTTACTGCTGTGGCGCCACTTCCAATAACCACTATGTTTTTGTCTTTTGCGTCAAAGTTTGAAGGCCACTTTTGGGGATGAATGACAGGCCCTTGAAAATCGTTTAAACCCGGGAAATCCGGCGTGTACCCTTTGTCGTAATTGTAATAACCACTGCAGCTAAAGACGAATTGAGCAAAGTAAGAAGTCCGTTCCTTTGTTTTCGTGTTTTCGGCGGTCACCGTCCAAAGATGCTCCTTGGAATTAAAATTGAAGGAAAGCACCTTCTGATTGTACCTAATGCGCTCGTTTACCTTAAACTCGGATGCAGCTTCTTTAAGGTATTCTAGAATAGACGGCGCGTCTGCAAACGATTTCGGATTATTCCATTCTTTAAAAGAATAGCCAAATGTGTACATGTCCGAATCCGATCGGATACCAGGGTATTTAAAAAGGCTCCACGTGCCGCCAAGCTCTGATCTAGACTCGAGGACCACGTATTTTTTATCGGGATTTTTACGGGCTAAATGGCATGCTGCACCAATTCCGGAGAGGCCTGCACCTATAATTAGGATGTCGCTATGTGTTCGAGAATCAATCAAGGGATTTTACTTTTAACGAGGGCCTAACGGCCCGATGCGACTTTTGCAAGCCTGAATCACCATTCAAAGGTTGATTTTATGGGTTACTCGTTGAAATCGCTTTCAAAAAAGTAGCTTTTAATCGCTTGTTGATTAATTGCTGTGGCTTCGTTGAATATCCGTAGTACAGGGAAGAAAAAGCGACGATATCATTATACGCAACAACGACTTCACCTTCGCCATTCTCAAAAACCAATAATTTTTGACAAAAAGCATCAAGTCCAATTTTTGGAGTCGTCATCATCGCCTTGGCTCCCGGAGCGGGCCCTCCAAATAACAGGAGTTTATTTGGTTTTAATTGCACCCCAAATTCAGTCGCATCTTTTTGAAAGTCAATTTCTCCAAACCAACGCGTATCGGACTGCGCCATTACAATTTTGGTTAGCCGCTGTATCGTTTCATCAAAATCAAAATCGGACTTTAGCTGAACGATCCCGTAATTAAGAACAACTGAATCTAAGGAGGTAGGCGAAATTAAACGCGGGTCAATACGCTTCAAGACCTTCTCTAGCTCAATCCGATATTCATCGAGTAATTCGCTGGTTAAGCCATGTCGCTTGGCAATGAAATCGGAGCTTGTATAGGCAACCGAGACATGAGCGGTATCTTTTTCCGAATACGTTAATACTTTAAAGGGAAGATCGAGTCCTACAAGCGCTCCACTTTGATTTAATATGGAAGTGTTAATGGCCGGATTCGAAAAAAGAGTAGCGATCGCCGGAGGGGTATAAGTACCCGTTTCTTGAGCCATCCGATGGTGATCCAAAGACAGGTGCCAATCGTAAGCCGAAATTCCCGATTGTATTAATTCGTTCTCTAAATCCACTTTTTCTAGGATAGAAGTGGACTCATTTGAGGGTTCAGAAGGGTTTTTTGATTCTTCTTGGTTGGTTCCTGAATTGCAAGAAGTGATGAAAATAATACTGGCTGCAAGGATGGACAATGGTGTTCTCATAACGTGAAAAAGTGATTCGCCACAGCGGGGCTTTACATGATTGATTTCAAAACAAAGATACTTGGTTCGTTTTAAGAGCCCCTTCTAAGTTCAATAAACTCTTTTTTGCGGACAACCCACCTGCATATCCAACGAGTCCGCCATTTGATCCAATGACTCTGTGACACGGAACGATGATCGATAAAGCGTTAGCTCCATTTGCACCTGCAATAGCTCTAATTGCTTTTGATGCATTCAAAGCCTCCGCTAGGTCCTGCTAGGTAGTGGTGGTTCCGTATGAAATATGAACAAGCGCCTCCCAAACCTTCTTTTGAAAGTCTGATCCGGCCATTAATAAAGGGATTTCGAAAGAGGTTCTCCTTTGCTCGAAGTATTCATTCAATTGGCGAATGGTTGACTCAATGACGAGACTATCGCCTTCTTTGAAATCTGCTTTTAAGAATGTTTGAATACGAGAATCCACCCTTGTGCGCATTTTCCGGAACTTCCAGTCGCATAAGCAAAGTTCCTCACGGAACGATCCTAAAATCAGCTCTCCATAAGGGGTTTTAAAATCTCGCGTCAGAATGACGTCGCTCATATTCGTTTCGATTACTCAGATCCAAAGGTCTATCAGTACTAAAAGGTACGCCCTTTTGAATGAAATAGACTTCGAAACAAATCAACAAGGCCTTTTGAGATTCACGTTACACGCCAAGGAGTTTCCTTTTTTAAAAAGCGCGAACGGGGCGTACTCGAACCTTAAAACTCTTTAGGTCGGGTCCGTGTGAGCCGTTGACAAATTGTTGCATAACAGCCGTTGATCGATCTCCCTCTGTGGAGCTCCAATAATTTGCGTCTTCAAACCCGCCAAAGTTGTTACCACTTCCCTGACCGATTGAGGCATACATTTGTTCGAGTTCTTCCAGCGAAGGGAGGAACCAGTCGTTGTGATTCCCGCCTTTAAACTGGGCGCAAATTTCTGCGGCACAAGTAACACCGTCGTTCGAATGACAGGGGTTATCGAGTATGGCTTTTGTTTGCTTTTGGCCCGATTTACTGTTGGAGTCGTTATTTCCGAGAATAGAGAATCCTTTACACCCCCAAGGGACCATTTCATCGTGATCAACTAACGCGGCCATGAGGCCTTCGCCGGAGGTGTTGATTTGAAAAATCATTCCTCCATCATAGAGCAGTCCAATAAATACACTGGGTTCAGCGCCTTCATCGATAAGCTCTTTTGGAGTAACTCCTCGATCGAGTTTTTTTTGAACCTCTTGCTTGGTCATTTGAATGGTTGCCTGCCTCGGATTCCAAGGATTGGAGTTGTTTTCGCTGATCAAATGAGTGGGCAACAACGTGATAAAGAACACGTAAAAAAGAATGCTTCTAAGCGATTCGATCGGATTTTGAGTGATTGTTTGGTAGGTCATATCAATGAACTTTTAATCGTTTTAGCAGCCCTGAATTCCAAAGAATAAAACGAGCTTCTGATTTACGGGCTCCCCATTCGCGTTTTCAGCCGGGGTCCATTTGTCCGGTAGCTCATTCAAGAGAACTTCTAAGCGTTCATCCATTTCTGAGTAGCCTGATGACGAGTCTAGGTAGACGTCTGAAATATCCCCAGTTTTCGTGACGGTAAAATCGAGCCGTCCAGGCTTCAGCGCATATTTATCAATGATAATTTTGTCCTCAAATGCCTTTTGCTTCAAATATTCGGCTAGAGCATTCAAACCGTCGGAATACTCCGCCTGTTTTTCCGGTACCACCGTCATATAATACACGATGTAATCATAAGATAACTCTTCGGTATACTTGTTTTTTCTTTTGATATTGGTTCTGAGGTAAAAGTCGGTCGAGTAATCAAGTGAAGCCAAAAGATTGCGTTGTGCTTCGTTGAATTCAACTTTCGTTCCAATTTCTTTTTTGTTTAAAGGCTCTTCTTTTTCAATAGAAATCTCAACTAGGTCGTATTGGGCAACTCCATTTACCGCCTCCGGCGGGAAGATGTCGAATATGGTAATCGCGTTATTTAATTCTTCCTTCGTAACGGTGGTCATAAATCGTGATTCTACTTTCACCAGGAAATCTTCCGGCATGTATCCCGTCATCGGGCCGATAGGCCCGTAATTAGAAGAAGCATCCACTTTGGCTAAAGCAATTATTTCCGTTTGTTGCTTGTAAGGGCGATCATAAAAGGCAAAGGCCATTAAGCAAACGGTCGTAATTGCGACGGCAAGGATCAAAATACTCTTTTTCATAGTGTATCTATTGTCAAATTAGTACGAGCCAAAAGTAGTAGGCCCCGAGCATTAATAGGCCTTAACAATGTAAAATGATGTAAATGTTGTGTAAAAGAATCACCAGATTCCACAGAAACAAATATGTTTGCCTCATGACGTACACACATAAGATGCCTTATTTATTTTTTCTGGGAATACTTCTAGCCGTAATGCCTCGTGCGTATGGCCAAGATCAGGCTTTTGAGGAGAAGTTGGGCGTTTCGCTCCGGATGATTGGACATCAAGTATTGCTTCATTCCGAAGACAGTACGTCAAGAGTATTACCCATTCGGAAACAAGATGACGAATACATCATTGAATTTGAATCGGAGTTTCGGATTAATCCGGATAGCCTCTTTGAGGCAGTTGCGAATGCCGCAGCGGAATCCCTCGTTTGGAACCATTACGTTTTAGAAGTCAAAGAATGCGAGACGGGAGATGTCGTTTATAGCTATGTAGTAAATGAATGGCAAGGGCAAGACCTTGTTCCTTGCAGAGCCCGCGCCTTGCCTACGGCATGCTATCGAATTCACTTTACTTTTTTGGAGCCGGAAGTTCCGGTTATGGATGCGGAAGGAGACGTAAATGCCTCAAATGAAACAGTTTCAGGCTACGATCAAAGAAGCTCTTGGTTTTTGGCTATTGCAATATTGCTGACAGGTGGATTAATACTGTTTCTGCGCAAACAAAAGAATGACGCACCCGTAGATCCAAATTTAATTATATTGGGGTCAATACAATTCGATACCCGCAATATTGAGCTCGTTACCAAGAATGAACGGATCGAGTTATCGGGCAAAGAAGCGGAATTACTTAAGATTTTGTGCGAATCGGCCAACACTACCATTGAAAGGGATGTCTTACTCAATAAAGTATGGGGCGATGAAGGAGATTATATTGGACGCACCCTCGATGTGTTCATCTCGAAGTTAAGGAAGAAGCTCGAATCAGATGCGACCGTGAAAATCGTCAATATCCGAGGAGTGGGTTATAAACTCGTTGCAGATATTTAAGGATTCCACTACTTAGGATCGAGACTCATCGCATAGTCAAAACTTTCATTCAAATAGGCTGCTAGTTGTTCCAAGTCGGAGAACATTTCTTCGGGAATGCGCACGTACCCCTTCATGGTTGCATTGTGCGAAATAAGGTAGCCGGCGTCCCAATCTTTGATATACTTTTCTTGAACAGTTTTCGAGAATCGGAAGCCGAGTTCACCCTCTTTATTGAGTAGTGAAAACATGTGACCATTTGCAGAGGTGTAGGGAACTGTTTTTCCTTTTCTTTCAAATCGAGGGCATTTGAGCACTATTTCGTCGTACCGGCTTAAGCGTTCGTTCCAAGTCATTACCTCGAGTTTAATATTTTTTAGTTCCAATGGAAACCACTAGAAGGTCTTAGGTAACACGACCTGAATGTACAGAATCATTCTGACGAACTTCATAAAAGAGTGCATTGCTAGGGTCTCGCAACACGTGATGAAAGAGAATAAAGATTGTAAGGGGCTTAATCAATTCCTCCTTATCATTCTCTTTCTTTAGCTTTTGTATCTTTACCAAAATCTGATCTAATTGAACAAAAAAGCCCTTAAACTAGCTGTCCGCCTCATACTCAGTGCGGGAGCAATTTACATGATTGTCCGAAAGGTCGATTTTGAGTTGGCTTGGCTCTATCTGAAGAAAGCACAAGTTGGATTTTTACTTTTAGCGGTTCTCAGTTTTTTTATTTCTCGGGTCATTGCCGCTTATCGAATCAACCATTTGTACCGAACTCAAGGGCTGAATTTGGGAGACTTACAAAACATCAAGCTCCTTTTTTTAGGCATGTTTTATAACCTTTTTATTCCTTTGGTTGGAGGGGAAGGGTACAAGGCCTATTGGATAAAGAAGCGTTCTGAAGTAGGATTAAAAAGTCTGGTTTGGTCGGCCTTGCTCGATCGAGCGGCCGGACTCACAGCCTTGGTTTTAATAACGGCAATATTCTTTCATTTTAGCGGCTTTGAGCCGCCCAATAAGGCCCTTTATTTTGGACTTGTCCCTTTGGCTTATGCGGGTCATTACCTTGTTAATAGACTGTTTTTCTCTTCATTTTTACCCGCCTGGAAGGCGACTCAATTACTGAGTATTCCGATACAGTTATTGCAGGCGGTGGCCGCTTATTTCGTTATCATGGCCATTGGCATTGATACGGGTGTTCTGGATTACATTTTTGTATTTATGTTGGCGACGTTTGCCTTTGTAATTCCAGTGATTGGTGCACGCGAAATGGCCTTTGTTTTTGGTGCCGATGTACTGGGACTGAATATGGAAATCAGTTTGGCGATCGGATTATTATTTTACCTCTGCATCGCAATAAATTCACTTATTGGAACGTACTTCATTTTCAATCCGAAGGCGATCGGCGAGGAAATTGCCGTTAAATTGAGTCTTGAAAACTGAGCCTACGGCTCGATGAGAACGTAATCTCTTTTTTGCCATGTATCTCGAAACCGATAGAGGGGAACGTAGATATTGGTATCTACCAAATTGGTTTCCGCAATGTAGAATCCGCCCGACTTTAACTCTTCCCTGAATTGGACAACTTGGCCATTGGCCTGGCTAATCGTGTAAGGAATTTGGTAGGAAATTAAAGTAGAAACTTTCAAGTCGACCCGACCAAAACTCAGAGGACCTACTGAGAGGTCGTTTTTTAAAAGTAGGGGCGTGGCATACAAATAAACGGGATCCATATGGGTAACTGCAAGGATTCGTTCTGCGTGAATTATATTCTTGTTCACCTCGTCGTCAAGGGCCCAGGCGCGCAGATAGGTCTCGTTGTAACCAATTCGAACAATTGCCATGAAGAAGATAAGGTAAATGAGGCCCTTGTTTTTTTTGAGATAGAGAAGAATGGTTGCCGAAAGAGCGAGAGATACGAGTATAGATTTAAGATAGATATTCGGTACTGGTTTGAAATAGTCAATAAACGGAAGTGCCAGAAAAGCAATGGCCATGAGCATCATGAATATTGCCCCGGAGTACCATCGGGCCGCTAGGCCCTTAGGGTAAAACAAAAGACTCAAAACAAACGGGAAGAACATGTATTGGTACCGCGATTTAAAATCGGCCGTGAACCAATACAATCCGATGTTGGCGACTATAAATACTGCGCAGAAAGTCAGGAAGGGATTCTCCTTTATACCGCTCATTAGGGTTCTACGATGGTCACGAAAACGAAATATAGGAATGAGTAAAAGAGACCAAGGGAGAAGGAGTTGGGCGAACCGAAGTGGGTTAATGAACGATTGAAGCAGGGTATCTGTCCAGTGTGTTTCGAGTCCAGAGCGAATAGAAGCTTCTACAAATTGACGCGCAAGTATTCCCTCCCATTGCGCGCGTAAGCTTACGGGGTAGAAATAGCTGAAAAAGAGTCCGCCCAGTAGGATGATACCGACGAAATGCGCAGGATGAAATAGCTTTTTTACTTGTTTGTTTATTGAAAGCCAAAATAGCAGGGTTATGGCCTGGAAAGCCAAAGAAGGCAAACCTTTGAGCATGAAGCCCACAAAGGTTAAAAAGTACGTGATCAGATACATGCGCCAATACTCTTTGCGCTGCTGAAAATGAAAAATAGCGATGGCCTGCAAATAAACCACGAAGGCATATAGCAGATCTATTTCTCCGGTATTTATAGAGGCGTAAAGCAATAGGTCGATACCTGTGATACACGCGAGAGCCGAGAACAGGGCTGCGTTATGGCCAATGTACTTCCGACTAAAAAAGTAATGGGTAATGGCGAGGCCAACGAAACCGAGTAAGGATGGGAGCCGGACGACCCACGTGTCGGTGCTGCCCAAGATTTTAAAAAACCCCACCATAATCCAATTAAAGAGCGGTGGTTTGTTGTAGTATACCCAACCGTTGATATGGGAAATGAGATAGTCGCCCGAAAAGAGCATTTCTAAGCTAATCAGCGCTCTTCTGGGTTCTTCAGCCCGCAATTCGATGACATTTTGCCAACCGAAAAGGGCAATGGCCAAGAGCGCTAGTGTAATCGCTATGGTGCTTACTTGTTTTTGAGAATTTGGGTCGGCCTGGGTCATGGTATCATTTATAGCCCTGTGCATTCAAGGCTAGCGCCTTGATGAGAACACGAACTTAGAAAAATGATTGACTAAAACCGATAATCGGGATTCTAAAGATTATCCTTTGTCGAGTTCTTTTTTGAGAAGTAAGTACATCGTATTGAATTGCTGTCGTATGCCCTCCAAGAATTCTGGAGTCAGAATGGCCTTTGTCGACTCTGCATCGGGCCGCAGGCCCTGAGGAATTTTATACGTCTGCTCCATAGGACCAGCTTCGAACTTTAAAATATAGCGCTCTTGATGATGGTAAATATTGATCGTAAAATCCTTGTTGGGAATGTTTTCAATCCATCTCATAACGTTGCAATAATTTTAACATTCAGCAATCGGTTCGTCAAGTAATTTGGTACAGCGTATGGCCGACCACTAACATCTTGAACCCATAAATAACTCACGGTATTCCGGATACCCAATAAGTTAAATACTTCTACGCCAATAACGAGCGATTTAAACGGCGAGAAAAGCCCCGATTCGTATTGGCGCTCCGAAGAAACAAGTGTTTTCGTGAACCCGATATCTACTCTTCTATATGCTGGAATCCGCGCGGTTTGCTGATAGCGTTCGCTTTGTGGTGCCCCAAAAGGAAGTCCCGATCCGTAGACCAAATTCAAGTTTACTTTGAGCGTAGGATCGTTCGGTAGATAATCTTGGAAAAAGATGTTGAAAGTAACTCTTTGGTCGGTCGGTCGCGGAATGTAGCCCGGCTCAACGCGATTGCCATTGTCATCGATAAAGAAGTCATCGAGTATATCTTCTCTGATGGTCATGACACTCATACTCGCCCAGCTTTCAATCCCGGGGACAAATTCACCATTAATTCTAAAATCGGCTCCTACCGCGTAACCAACGGCATTGTTTTCAGCGGAATAACGAATGCGAACGTTATCAATGTAGTAGGGGACAAGATCCGTTAAGTATTTGTAGTAGAGTTCGGTTGTAAATTTAAAAGGTCGATTAAATGCTTTGAATTGGTAATCGTTTGCCAGCACGAAATGGATTGACCTTTGCGCACGAACGCCTTCATTCACTTCTCCATAATAATCGCGAATTTCTCTGTAGAAGGGCGATTGGTAGTAGACCCCAGAAGCGAATCGGAAGACCATATCTTTCTCCCATTTTGGTTTGTATGAAATCGATGCCCTAGGGCTTACTAATAATTGCCTGTTGACAGTCCAGTAGTGCAAACGCAAGCCGCCATTGAAAGTGAACGTTTCATTTTTCTTGTTTTTCCAGAGGGTACGGTATTGACCGTATGTTTGAAACCGCCAGCTATTGAGTGTATTGGCCGCATCGATGGATTCAAATAGTAGAACTTGATCACCCGGAGTTTGCGGCAGGCTATAACCGGCAGAATCGATGAGGTTCCATTCTTTGAGCACATCGTCGATGTATTCTGTCTGCGCTTTAGCTCCCCAAAACCAGCGCTGATCTCCATCGACGCTTCGGTGCTCCCCTTTATGTGTAAATGTGAATACCTGAGCTTGGAGTAGATTGCGAGCATGATCTAAAAAACCGCCAACACCGCGTTCAAACTTTTCCTCTCCGAAATCTTCCGACCCCAAATCATTATCGAGCTCGCTTAAACGATACTGTCCCAGTATGTCAAAATACTCTTGTTCGTCTGTTAAAAAGCCGGAAGCAATAAACCGGATTCTAGTTT
>ENA-OUOG01001684-OUOG01001684.1-marine-metagenome-genome-assembly--contig:-NODE-1684-length-24876-cov-5.898827_pt1 | contig 24876 bp, 14 predicted proteins | sample MGYA00248635_ERZ508505 | MGnify/ENA primary metagenome ERZ508505 (study PRJEB26176, sample SAMN06267871) | marine metagenome | isolation source: Saanich Inlet, British Columbia, Canada | place: Pacific...
GGAAGAGCAGGAAGAGGATGCGTTTGTTGTTGAGGAGGAGGAGGAGGAGGAGGAGGAAGAGGAGGAGGAAGAGGAGGAAGAGGAGTCCACCGAGGAGGAGGAGGAGGAAGAGGAGGAAGAGGAGTCTGCTGAGGACGAGGATGCGTCTGATGAGGAGGAGGTGATGGATGATGAAGAGTCTGCTGAGGAGGATGAGAAGGAGGAGGATGCGTCTATCGAGGAGGAGGAGGAGGAGGAGGAGGAGGAAGAAGAGGAGGAGTCCACCGAGGAGGAGGAGGAGGAGGAGTCCACCGAGGAGGAGGAGTCCACCGAGGAGGAGGAGTCGCTTCCTTCGAAGAGACACTCTGCAGAGACGTCCTCCGCGAAGAGACACTCTGCAGAGACGTCCTCCGCGAAGAGACACTCTGAAAAGACGTCCTCCGCGAAGAGACACTCTGAAGAGACGTCCTCCGCGAAGAGACACTCTGAAAAGACGTCCTCCGCGAAGCAGAACGGCGCGTCTTCTTCCTGGACGCGCGACGACGCGCCCGAAGCGTCGGACGACGCGGAGGATCTCCTGGCGGAGTGGCACGACGACTACGAGGACGTCGCGGAGGCGGGCGACGACGTCGAACGCGACGCCGACGCCGCCGCCGACGACGACGAGACCGTCGAGGAGAAGGACGACGACGCCGAACGCGACGCCGACGCCGCCGACGACGACGAAGAGTGGAGCCTCTCCGATTTCGACCCGGCGTCTCCGCCGCCGTCGGAGAAGGGGAACCGACGGCGCGCGCGAAAAAGTCGCGGCGCCGCGCGCGACTCCGACTCGGACTCCGAGACGAGCGAGATGGCTCGCGTCGTCCTGGCGACGCTCGGCCTCTCGGACGTCGCGCCCGTCTCGTTCGGCGACCTCGAGCGCGCCGCGCTCGCGGACGTCATCGCGGCGTACTTGAAGAAAACCGCGCCCGAGGCGTGTCCGGCGGATCGCGGGACGGTGCGGGTGGGCGCCGCCGCGAAGACGTCGGCGAGCCTAAACCCGGGGCGAACCTCGACGACGGAGCCGGCGCTCGGTTCGCGGAACCGCAAGGCGCTTCGCGACGATTCGTCTTCCGTCTTCCGTGACCAAACGCTCTCGTCCGTGGACGACGGCGTCGCGGTGGAGGTGGCGTGCGAGTCTTCCGGCGAGAAGGACTCGACTGAGAAAGGGAAAAGCGAGACGTTCGCGGCGTCGCTCTCCGGCGCGCCGCGCGCGGCGGCGAAGGCGATGGGCGCGGGCGCCGCGAGCGGCGCGCTGCGCGCCGCGATGGTCGACGCCGGGTTCCGAGTGGGGGACCGCGTGTACGTGGTGGACGCGTGACTGACGTGTTGTGACACGTTCGCGATAGATGTAGAGGTAAAAACGCCCCGTGCGCGTGCTCGTGTGTCATGGTATACAGTGAGTTCATCATCTTGCATTAAAAATGTTTCGTCATTCGTGGCTTTCTTCGGGGCCTTTTATTTTTCGCGAGGAAACCAGTCTGGTGTACACTCGTGCGAAGGTTCCACGAGAAAGCTATCACGGGAAGAGGTTCCTTTAGACCTTCTCCATGTTGTACGCGGAGCCGCCGTGCTTGGACTCGTCGAGGCCGAGCGCCTCCTCCTCGGGGGAGGAGCGGAGCAGGCCCGCAACCTTCATGGAGAAGAAGAAGCCGCCCATGGTGACGCCGACCCAGACGAAGATCATGAACACCTCCAGGATCTGGTTGCCGAGGAGCGCGCCGGAGCCGCCGTAGAAGATGCCGTACTCGGGCTTGGAGCCCCAGGGGGCGCCGTACGCCTGCGCGACGTAGCCCTCGGTGGCGAAGAGGCCGACGAAGATCACCGCCCACGCGCCGCAGGCGCCGTGCACGGCGAACGCCTCGAGGGGATCGTCGATCTTGAGCTTGAGCAGGAGCTTGCCGGTGGCCCAGAGGATGACGGCGCCACCCGCGCCGGCGATGACGGCGGCGTAGGGCTCGATGACGGGGCAGCCCGCGGTGATGGACACGAGGCCGGCGAGGACACCGTTGCACACGGCGATGAGGTCCCAGACCTTGTACAGCGAGTAGTGCAGGATCATGGCGGTGACGCCGCCGGCGGCGGCGGCGAGGGTGGTGATGACGGCGACGCGAGCGGTGACCAAGGCGGAGACGCCGTCGGCGATGGCCAGCTGCGAGCCGGGGTTGAAGCCGTACCAGCCGACCCAGAGGATGAAGGTGCCGAGAACGACGAGCGCGGCGTTGTGACCGGGCATGGGCACGGGCTTGCCGTCGGGGCCGAAGCGGCCGGTGCGGGGTCCGACCATGATGGCGCCCATGAGGCCGGCGACGCCGCCAGTCATGTGCACGACGCCGGAGCCCGCGAAGTCAATCACGGAGAGCGCGTTGCTGTCGTCGCCGCCCCAGGCGGACATCCAGCCGTTGCTGTCCCACACCCAGTGCACGACGACGGGGTAGACGAACGCGGTGAGCAGGAAGGAGTAGCCGAGGTACGCGGCGAACTGCGTGCGCTCCGCCATGGCGCCGGAGGTGATGGTCGCCGCGGCGGCGGCGAAGGCCCACTGGAACAGGAACCCCTTCCAGTCCGAGAAGCCGCCGTTCGCCTTGTTCTTGGCGAGGAAGAAGGAGCCGGCGCCGATCACCGACGAGGCCTTGCCGTCGTCGTCCACGCCGTACGCGACGCCCCAGCCGAAGAAGTAGAAGGCCATGCACCCGACGCAGGCGTCGAGCACGTTCTTGATGAGGATGTTCATCACGTTTTTGGATCGCACGGAGCCCGCGCAGAGCATGGCGAAGCCCGCCTGCATGAAGAACACGAGGAACGCGGAGATGAGCATGTACGCGTGGTTGAGGCCGTTCGCGAGCTCAGCGGTGGCCGCCAAGGCGTTCACACCGGAATCGTAGTCGGTTGCGGAGAAGTCTCCGGCGATGCCGCAGATCGAGGCGACTGCGGAGACGCAAGAGGGGAGGGGAGTACAAGGTGAGAAAAAAAAAATTCCGGGAAGCGCCCCGATCGACTGCATCGTTTAACGACGCGAAAGGTCGCGCAGAGCGAAAAAGCCGTCGCGTGCGCGACGGTGCAGGGGTTCGGGTCTCGCGCGTGTCGCGCGATGCGACCTCCGACGCGGCGTCCCGGCGCGCCGCGCGATCGCGCGATCGATCAGTCGATCGCGGGACGCGCGTCGCTCGAGGCGTCACGAGAAAGAGGAGGCGCCGCGCCGAGACCACCGCCGGGCGGCGGAGGTCTCGGACGAGCCGATTTTAACAAGTTGAGATGCGGGCCGGAAACGGGCGGCGGGGAACGTACTCGAATCGGCAGTCAGGCCGGCGGCCGCGAGGGCCGCCGTGGAGGTGGCATCGCACCCCATGGTGAGTGCGGGTGTGAGGTTGGACTCTTCGAAGTGGCGCGGGGAGGTGCGCGCGCGCGTGAGAATGACGGCATCGCACGTTTTTTTTTCTGGAAATAACAGCTTTAGTTCCGGTAATTGCCCCTTCGCGCGACCTTCGGGGTGTGGCAAGTGACGCGGACCGGGAATTCGCGCGGGAAAATTGACAGTCGAGAACGCGATTGGTTATCGGGGGTTCAAACGACCTTTCGAAGGTTTTAACGACCACGAGGGGACGGTTGGGAGATGAATTATATCGAAACCTTTTTACAACGAACGACCTTTCGAGATCGACATTTCCGTTATTCGCCTCGGTATGGACAAACAGTCTACTCTTTCGCTCTCGCGATCCAACAACCTCGTTGAAACGACGACCCCTCGGACGCGAAAAGCGCGCGAACCGGGGTGGCGCGCGCGATCGCCTCGGAGGAGGACGATCGACCGCGCTACCGCGCGTCTCCGAACGGATCCTCCGACGCCGCGTCCATGCGGAGCCGCCGCCGCCACGCGCGGTCCTCCGCCTCCAGCCGCGCCGTCTCCGCCGCCTCGTCCGACGCGCCCGCCGCCGGGCGCTCCGCCGCCTCATCCGCGTCGAAATCGCGTTTTTTAACGCGGAACGATGAACTCGTCGCGGCGCCGGCGTCCCCGCCGGCGTCCCCGGGGGCGTCCCCGGGGGCGCCCGGGGACCACAGCGCGCGCGCCTTGGCGATGGACGCGTAGTCCGTCGACGCATCCGCGAGGTCTAAACGCGCCTCGAGTGACCCCGGGGTAACAGGAACGTCCGAAACGGAGCGTTCTTCATCGCTGAGCTTTGCCAAACGCAGAGCCGCCAAGTCGGCGCGCGCCGCCGCCAGCGCTTTAAGCGTCGCGGCGCGCGTTTCGGAGTCTGCTTGCCCGTACGCGCTTTTGTCGGTCCAGTCGTCATAACGCTTAACGCTTTCGTCCGCGACGAAGCCGTCGCTTTTCGTGACGTCCTTCTCGTCCGCATCGACGCGCGCGCGGGAGGGCGTGGCACCCGGGGGTGTCCACACCGCGTTGGACCTGGCGCGCGCGTTCCAGTCAACCTCCTCGTCGCGCCGCGCGTCCCCCGCCCCCGCCGAGCCGGAACAGCCGTCGTCGTCGAGCTCGGGCGCCCACACCGCGCGCAGCCGCGCGAGTTTCGTTCGCAACTCGGCGAGCTCGGCGGCTTTGGCGTCGTCGCGAGAAACTTCGGCGTCGGAGTCTTGGCGAGCAGACGCCTCGGCGTCCGCGATGACGCGCAACAGCGCATCAGTCTCGTTTTCCGTCTCCGTCTTCGTCTCCAGAGACTCTTCGGTTTCGGCGGTCGCGGTCGCCACCTTCGCGCCCAGCGCCGCCAGGACGCCGTCGACCTGTGCGGTGTCGAGTTTTGGGCCATCAGCCGCGGCGGCGGCGTGTCCGTTTTCGCCGCTTCGGCGCGCCGCGGCGGCGGCGGTCGCGACGGCGACGCGCAGCTCACCGAGCTCGGCGCGCAGAACGGCCATCTCCGCCGACGCCTTCTCCGCCGCCGCCGCGTATCCGAGCGCGCCCGACGCGGCGCTGGCGACGGCGGCGCCGGCGAGCGACACCGTCTGGCTCGCTGTGGAGGCGAGAAACGCGGCGGTCTTGGTGAGCGCCCCTATTGGGAACGCGGCGGCGCCCAAGTTGCCCGTCGCGAACGCCGCGGCGGGCGCGACTGCGGCGAACCCGGGCCAGGTGAAGATGTGCTGCGCGAGGAGCGCCGTGACAAACGCCGCGACGCACAGGAGGAGCAGTCTGCGAAACGCGACGCTCGTCGAGGCAGCGCCTCCTCCGGCTTCCACGTCGCCGGCGTCGGCGCGGCCGACGGCTGACGCCGCGGGAGCCGCCGCGGAGGCGAAGAAAACGCCGAGGCGCGCGACGAACACCTCGAAGGGCGCGAGATTCGTCGCCGCGCGCGGGCGCGAGCTCGCGTCGGAAGCGTCTCCGGCGAAAGCGGCATCCCGACGGTCGCCGTCGTCGTCCGCGTCGCCGAACCCGTGCGTCCACCCGGCGAGAGACGACGCGCGCGACGACACGTCGCGCCCGCTCGCGCGCCTCGCGGTGACCGAAGAGGGGGGGGACGCGACGGCGTGCGGGCGCGGCGAGACGCCGCGCGGGCTCGCCAGCGACAGACGCGTCTCGGACGAGGCGACGCGACGCGCGGCGGTCCACGGGCTTCGCGCGGCGCAGACGCGCACGGCGCCGCGCGGCTGCGCCGGGGCCGGCGCCGAGGTTGACGCGGGCGCACCGACCCGGGGGGCGAGCGCGGCACGCATGGCGGGCGCGCGGGGGAGATGGCGACGCGAGGGGCGGATGCGTTCGTATTTGAAAAAAAGACGAAGGACGACGACGACGACGCGCTCTTTTTTTTCATCTCCGAATCGACGCTCGCCTGACTAAATGCTCATACCACCATGTTGTACCATGTACCGCGAGAAAATACCTCGTGCTGACTGTGCAGCAGTGCTTCCCTCGCGTCTTCGCCCGCGCTCGCCCCTCAACCGCCGAGCTGGCGCGTCGTTTCCGAGACCGCGAAGGGTTGGTTGATTCGGACCCGTCGCCCACAGCACGGCGAGCATGTCGCCCCTCGCCGCGATGCCCGCGATCGCGCCCGCGCTGGGCTCGCCGCGCGTCGTATCCGGGCGCGCCGCGCGTCCGGCCCGCGCCTCCACCGTCGCGGTCGCCTCCCTCCCCGCGCGCGAGCGCGTCGCGTCTCTCTCGGCCGCGGTCGCGGTCGCGCTGTCGCTCGGCGCCCCCCCCTCGGCGCTGGCGAAGCTGGTGAACGTGACCGTCGACCCCGCGACGCTGACGACGCGGGTGTGCGCGGACCCGCGCGCGGGCGGCGTCCCGGGCACGGCCACGTACAAGGCCAAGTGCATGGAGATCGTCGGCGTCGCCACCAATCCCAGCAAGGAGCGCGTGTACAACGCGGATGTGTACGGTTCCGTGCGCGACGCCGCGAACGACGACGTGCTCAACTCCGGGCGCGTCGGGTCGATCGCGCAACTCGAGCCGGGGCCGAACGACTTCACCCTGCGGCTGACCGTCGCGACGAGCCAGCCGCTGCCTTTGAAGCTGAAGAACTTCAAAGCGCAAGGGGTGACCACCGTGCTCAACGCGTCGCCGAACCCGTACGACGACTACACCGAGTTCGACGACTTCGGCGCGCAAAAATGAAGTGATTTTTTTTTTTTAGAAAGGAGGTTTATTAACGGTATATTCAACGTCGCCGACACCGAACGACACTATCGATACGTGTGTAAGTAACCCAAAAACATCGAAACCTCTTCGAAACAACATCCATATATCACCACCTGAACACCGGCACGGCGTGCGTCGGCCGCGCGCAGTTCGAGTCATCCGCCAACGTCTCGATTAACTTCGCGTCGACGTGTCGCACGTTTTTCCCGTCGCCGACGTTTTGCGCCACGAGGTTTTCCAAGTCGTACCCCAGCTCTTCGGCGTGTATGCCGCCGCACACGAACACGACGTCTATGCCGTACGCCGCCGCGCCGTTCACGTCGTGCTCCAGCGAGTCGCCCACGGCGACCGTTGAGCTCTTCTCAGCCTTGGTGAGCTCGGCGAGCGTCTCGTACACCACCAGCGACGGCTTGCCCATTAAGTAAATCGGACCCGCGCCGGGCATCTCCGAGTACCACGACGCGAGCGTGCCGGGCATGGGCAGCAGACCGTCTGTACCGCCGACGGTGACGAGATCAGGGTTCGCCACCACGAGCGGTAACGATTCCTTCGCCGCCGCCATCAACAACGTCTTCATCTCCTCGATCGGCGTGTCCTCGGCGGTCAACGCGCGTTCCTTATCCGTCTCGCCCGCGCCGTTGACGCACTCCGTGCCGTGCGCGAGAAGGAAATCAACCGCGCCGTTTGGTTCGTCGTCGTTCTCCGGATCCGGATCCTTCTTCGCGTCTCTCGTGTCTGTGTCGGACGAAGCCGCCTTCGTCGTCGCCTCCTTCTCCGCCTCCTTCTCCGCGGCTTGCTCCAAGAACGTCTCGGCGTCGACGGTGACGAGTCCCTCGATGCCGTCGAGCGCGACGGCGCCTCTCTTGGACCACGTGAAGTGCAAGCATCGGTCGCCGAGCTCGCCGAACGCCTCGTCCAGCGGATCGATCGCCTCGTCGTTCTCGGCGTCGCTCTCGGACACGAGCTCGTCCGCGGATCGTGAGGCGAGGTCGTTCCTGGAGTTGAGCTTCGTGTGCGTGATCTCGCCGCTGGTGATGACGCCCTCGAACCAGTCGGGGTCGAAGCCCATCGGCCCGAGTTTCTTCAACGTGCCGGAGGCGCGCCGGGAGCTGTTGGAGATGATGAAGATGCGCGCGCCGGACTCGTGCAACCGCCGCACCGTCTCGATCGCGCACGGGTACGCCACCTTACCGTCGTGAAGCACGCCGAACTGGTCCAGCAGAAACACGGACTTGGCGTCGGGGCCCTCGCGCAGCGCGCGCAGCCCTTCGATGGTCTTCGTGCGCCTCGACTTGTCCTCGACCGCCGCGCGCAGCGCGCGCATGCCCTCCGCCTGCGCGGGCAGCGCCGTCGGCGCGGGCGCGGCGTCGGAGGCCATACGATGGAACGAGGGAGGGCGGGTCAGAGCGCCATACAGCGCCTTCGCGCGGGAGACTCTCGGCGACGTCGCGGTCGCGCAGCGCATACTGGCGGTAATACGAAAGAAAGCGCCACGAAAACGTTTTCCGAGCCACGCGCTCTGGCGACGCGTCCGACAGACTGGTACGAGTCGAGACTAAAAGCTCAGTGCGAAACTTGCACGGCCTCGTCACTGGCTGAACCCGATCTCCGCAGGCGATTTGCTGACGGTGCGCCTCGGAGCGTCACTTTACAGAGCACGCTCGCGTTGTCCATGTTCGCCGTCGCCGCGCCCATCGGCGCCGTCGGCGCCGCCGCGCGCGGCGCCCCCCGCGTCCGCCGCTCCTCGCTCGTGCGCGCCGCCGCGAAAGGCAAGAAGGACGTGGACTGGGACGCCAAGACGAAGGAGCTGACCGCCGAGCGCGTCCTGGAGCAGTGCATGGAAGCCATGGCGGACGGGGACGAGGACCGGCTCGAGGCGTGCCTTCTGGAGCTGGAGACCCCCGAGGAGACCAAGTCGGTGGCGGCCGCGGCGTCCGCGAAGACGGACGACGAGTTCTGGAAGAAGAAGCTCGCCGAGATCGCGGCCGCGCGCGTGCTGGACAACTGCATGAGCGCGGTCATGATGGGAGACTCGGACGAGATCGAGGCGTGCATGCTCGATGCCGAGAACGACACGCTGCTGGGTGAGGACTTCACCACCGCGGAGGACGGGAGCAAGACGTTCAGGTTCTGATGATGTCACGAGAGTCGCGGGGTGTCAGTCGGTCGTGAGCCATCTCGATGGCTCACGGCCGTGATCGGCGGATCGAGCGCGCCCCAGCGGGGGAGCCCCCTCGCCGACCCGATGGGCGTTCCTTTTATCAGAGATATTTTCACGGCGATTCACACTTCGTTGCGTCAAACCTGCCCTCCGAACGCGCATCTCGAAAAACGACCATCGCGTCCGCTCCGTTCAGACGAGGCCGCGCGCGGGCAGGCGACACCGCGTTCGCGCGCGATGCGGCGCTCCGCGGCCCGCCTCGCGCGCTTCGCCGAGGCGCTCGCGCTCGCGCCGTCATCGAGCCGGGCCGGGCGCGACGGGCTCCTCGTCACGCCTCGACCGCGCGAGTGGCGCCGCGAGCACCGCGGCAGGGGTGTCTCGTCTCACGCGACGCGTTCGTCCCCGGCGCCGCCGACGGATCTCTCGGAGAATCTCTCGGATGTCGCCTCGGAGCGTCCCCCGGACGCGGAGCCCCGGATGCGCTTCGCCTCCGGGCTCTCGAAGCGCGAGGACCTGTCGTTGGCGGTCGTCGAGGCGGTGGCGGAGGTCAAAAAGAGCCTCGGCCACGACGCGGTGCCCACGTTCGTGCAGGTGATGGTGTCGTCGGCGTACGCCGACCCAAGCGCCGCGCCCGCGTACGTCATGGAGTGCTTCACTCCGGAGTGGACCGAACAAGGCACCGAACCGAACGACTCCGGGGACGGTACCACTCCGGCACGACAAAAGCCACCAAAACAGGGACCCGCTCTGTTCGGGGGCGTGGTGACGGGCGCGATCGGCGGCCGCGGCGCGGTGGTTGACGGATTCGGCGTGAGCGTCTTCGCGGGAATCATGCCAAACGTCGAAGCCGTGGCTTTCCACGTCCACGACGCCAGTCTGCCCTCGCAGCTCACTTTAGAGCAGTGGAGGCGAATCTTTGATAGCGCCTCGGATGACGCGGAAAGAAGTGTTCCGAGCGACGACGAGGGATCGACGAGAGAGCGCGACGACGAAGACGAGGCGACGATGAACCCTCGAGGGGGCGAGAAGACGAAAAAAAGCGCACTAAAAAAAACCGGCGAGACGGGAAGGAAACCGCGCGTGGCGGCGTTGATGTTGGCGTGCGCGGACTTTCGCGACGTCGAGACGTTCACCGGACGGCTGCACGCCGCGGCGCCCGGCGCCGTCGTCGTCGGCGCGGTGGCGAAACCCGGCGGCGCGTTGTTTTCCGGGTCGAGGGAAATCACGAGAGTCGAGAGCCGAGAGTCACGCGACGAAAAAGCCGAAGACGTACCGGTAAGAACGGCGGGTTCCGAAAAACGCTTTCCGAGGAGTTCGGCAGAAACGGACGATGACCCTTTTTCGTTCGGCGACCCTTTCTTCTTTCCACCGAACGGTCCTACCCACCTCCCTCGCAACTCCGCCGCGCGCGAAAAGTGCGCGTCGCACGGCGCGGTGGGCGTTTTGCTGGTGGGCGACTTCGAGGTGGAGGCGCATTCGCTGCACGCGAACCGCCCGGCGGGCGCGCCGATGACGTTGACGCGTTTGGGTTTCGACGGAGTCGTCCTGGACCTCGACGGGCGCGCCGCCGGCGATAAACTCGCGAAACTGCTCGCGGACCTGCCGGAAGGCGTCGCGGGCATGCCGGTGATGCTCGGGATGCGCGACGAGGACGAAAACGCGTTTCGTTTAACGGAACGCGTTTTGAGCGCCGTCGAAAACGGCGAAAAAAACGACGCGTCTCGGTCTCGGTCAAGGCCGACGCGTACGAACGCGCGCGGCGGGCGGTCCGCCTGGATCCGCGGAAGGGTCGTGGACCAAGACGATACCTCGACATCGACGGGACTTGACGATGCGCACAAGGGAACGAAGAAGACGCCTTCGGACGCCTTCGGCGCTACCCTTAAAAAAAACGAAACGGAAAAAGAAAAAACAAAACAGACGCCCGTCATCTCCGCGGCGGCGGCGGCGGCGGAGGCGCGCGCGTCGCGCGCGTACGGCGAAGGAGGTGCCGGGTACGTGTACCGCGACATCGTCGGCGCGGACCACGAAACGGGGGGTGTTTTCGTGGGGAGCACGCACGCGCTGCGCGAGGGATCGTGCGTGCAGCTGCACGTGCGCGACGCGGCGTGGGGGAAGAAACAAGTCAAAGCGTTGCTGAAACGCATCGCCGATGACCGAAACCCTCCGGCGGGGGCTGTGATGTACACGTGCGTGAGCGGCAACCGCATGCACGCCGGCGATTTTCGCGAGGCGGTGGGTTATTGCCCGCTGGGCGGGGGCTTCGTGGCGGGAGAGATCGCGCCTTCCGAACGAGGCGCGAGAGCGGCGCTTCAGAGTCACACATCCGTGGTCGCCGTCTTCAGGGAGCGCGACGGCGCCGCGTGACTGAGAGACTGAGAGCGTTCGTTTTCGTTTTCGTTGTTTAAAAACGGCGGAGAGTCGGACGCCGCGAATCATACGAGCTCTTCGTACCCCCCCCGCCGCGCCACTTCCCCCAGGAGAAAGCGCAGCTCCGCCGAACGAACGTCTGTGCCGATCTCGACACGAACGCGTCCCCGGTTGCGCTCGTTCGCGCCCTTCGCTGTGCTTTTAGTCTGAACCCCGTTTGGTACGATCGTTTGCGACGACGCGCTTTCGCCGAAACCGCATTTTCGGCGCGTTTGTTTATTCCCCGCCAAACCCGCCATCGCCGCCACCGCGCACGGCTCGGTCTCCTCCACCCTGTACACGCCGTCGATCTCGCCCGCGTCCCGCGCGTCCAGCATGTCGCGCGCGTACAACGCGGCGTACCACCCGACGGCGTCGAAGCACTTCGCCGCGCGCCACGCCTCGAGACGCTTCTCCGGCCACAGCGCGGCGGCGACGGCGACGAAATCGAAGTGCGGCGCGTCCGACGCGGATACGCAAAACTTCGCCGCGAGGCTCTCCATCGTGCGCGCGGGGTGCCGCAACTGCAGAAGCGACGTCCCGAACGGAGTCTCGCAGTCGCGACGCCTGGCGCAACCCCACTCGCGCGCCACGCGAATCGAACACTCCGCGCGCCAACACGCGTCCCACGTCGCGCGGTACGAACATCGAAGTCGCGGCGGGCCGAACGCCGCGGGGTGGAACCCCATGTTTTTGCGGAAAGCTTTGCAGAGACCAACGATGTTCGCTTCGGTGGCGTTCCCGGGCATGAACCGCATGCCGTGCATCCACGAGATGGTACCGTCGCGCGCGAAGCTCCACGAACAGTCGCTGGTCTCGTGGCCAACCTCCAGGCCGACGTTTGCCAACGCGCGGCTCATCTGCGTCGTCCCGGAAGACTGCGTGCCGACGATGAGCACCGCGCGCGGCGTGGTCGCCGAGACCGCGCCTCTCAGCAGGCCCGACTGCAGGCGCAACCACATGTACAACAGCCACGCGGCGTACGGCCCGGCGATCACCACGGTGGTCAACGCGTAGCCCTGCCAGGTGGTCAACGCGTCCCAGCGGTGCTTCAGCCGTTTCGCGATGGCGAGGGGCCGAAACTCATCGGGCGGGGCGTCAGCAGGCGCCTCCTCCGCCGCCGCCGCGACGGTCGAGGCGGGAACCTTGCGGCGCCTCACGGCCGCGCCGCCGTGTCGCCCCGACCCGTGCGCCATGTCGAATCCGCGCGCGGAACCCGAGGCACGCCCGGAAGCCGCGCGTCGGACTCTGCGCGTCGCCTCTCGGCGCGAAGGGGCGTCGCGACTTTTCGTGTCGCGCGTGGACGCACACGGCGGCGGGAAAGTGCTGGGAAGCGCGCGAAAAGTCGCAGTTGTGTGGTGTCGAAACGATCTCGCTCTCGTCGTAAACACATCACGCGCGTTACCGTTCCTCCTCGCGCACCTTGTCCTCGACGAACGCGCGCGCGTCGTCCTCCCACGCGTACGTCGCGAGCGCGTACGCGAGCGTGGCGAGCTCCACGTCCGTCACCGACGAAGTCTTCCCGCGCCCCTGGGGTTTCACCGGCCCGTCGCTCACGTCCTCGTACATCCGGCGCGCCTCGGCGAGGTCGATGCTCCCGTTCACCTTCTCGAACGCGACGCAATCGTCCAGCACTCGCCGGTCGTACCGCACGCCGTCGATCACTTTGTAGTACGAGGTTCCGGACCGTCCGGAAGAACTCCGATCATTCCCATCCGTCGTGAGAAAGTCCGCCATCGCGTCCTTGGTCCTCGCGTCCGCCAGCGCGACGTCGTACGCCGCCTTGAGCGCGCGCGCCTTTTCCTCCCACTCGGTTTTGGCAGACGGGTCCGCCGCCTTCCACAAAGCGCCGAGGGCTTTGCCAACCTCCCCGACGGATAAACCCGGGCTCGCCGCGAGAACCTCAGCGCGCGTGGCCTGCGCGAAGAGCATGTACGAGGACAGAGGGCGTTTCAGAGCCGACTCGTTCGGGCCCACCGTTTGTTTTCGCGAAGAAGTCTTCGCGGGTTTCCTCCGCGACGACGACGACGACGACGACGCGTCGGTCTTCTCGTCATCCGCGTTTCTCCGCGCGTCGCGGAGCCTCTGCCTGAGCTCGGCGACGATGCCGTCCGCGGGGAGCCCGCGGTCTTTGAGCTCAGCCACCAGCTCGGATTTCTTCATCTTCGAGAGCGCGACCAAAACGCGCGCGTCCGTCCCGCTCACGCGAGACGACGAAACCGGCAAAACTCCGCGCGACGCGTCGGGAAGCTCTTCGGCGCTCGCGGCGAGTCGCGCCGCCACGTCCTCCGCGCGGCGCTCCGCCTCCTCGGCGCGCCGCAGAGATCGCGCGAGCTCTTCCGCCATCGCCTTCTCGCGCGCGGACACAGACGCGAGCGCGGCGGTGTACTCCGCCAGGGACGCCTCCAGCTCCGCCTCCGCACGCGCCGTCGCCGCGCCCGCCGCCACGAGGTCCGTCTCCAGCGCCGCCACCGTCCTCGCGAGCGTCGAGACTCGCTCGGCGTCCTCGCCGCGGCTGGTCATCGCGGCGTCTCTGATCTTCGCCTCGGCGGACGCGAGCTGCGTCTTGAACATCTCGGCCGCCTCGCTCGCCTTCTTCGCGGCGGTCTCCGCCGCGTTCAGCCGAGCCTCGGTCACACCGAGCTTCTTCGATAAAGCATCGCTTTCGACCGAAGCGCGCTCCGCGAGACGCTCGGCGTCGCGCTTAGCGTCCACGGCGAGTTTATCCGCCGCCTCCAGCTTTGACTCGGCTTCAAAGAGCTTCGCCTCCAGGTCGGTCACCTTCGCGCCGACACGCGCCGCCTCTGTGCGCGCCTCCGATAAAGCTCTGGTCTGCGTCTCGGTCTCGACGACCGCCGCGCTCAGCCGGCGCTCGAGCTCGGCGGCGGCGGCGGCGAGACGTCTCTCCGTCTCGGCGCGCTTTTCTTTTTCGGCGTCGAGCCGCGTTTCAAACTCCGTCTCGCGAGAACGCGCCATTTCGTCAAATTTCGTCGAAAAGCGTCGCTCCGCCTCCGCCACCGCCGCCGCGAGTTTTTCCGCCGATTCCGCCTTCGCGGCCGCCACAGCGGCTGCCAGCGTCGCCTCGCTCTCCTCGCGGAACGCAGCTAAGTTGGCGACGCCGGAAGACACAGCCTCGGCGACGCGCGCGGCGTTTTCCTTCTCCGCGGCGGCGAGCACTTTTTCGAGTTCGCGTTTGTTCTCCGCCTCGAGCGCAGACAGTTCCTTCGCGTTCACTTTCTTCAAGCCCTCGATGATCTTCGCGCTCTCGATGCTCTCCGACCGCAACTCGTCCGTCAAGTCGCGGATCGTACGCGAGTCCGCCTTCTGGCGCTCGGCGGCGGCGGCCAAGTCAGCCTGCGCGGCGGCCACGGCGGAGTCGGCGAACGCGCGAGCCTCCGCCGCCGCCGCCTCGGCGGCGGCGACAGCCTCGGGCTCCGACGAAGACCGAGTCTCGGCGGCGGCGGCGCGCGCCTCCAGCGCCGCGGCTTTGGATTCCGCCAGCTCGACGAGCGCGCGCGCGTCCGCGGCGTCCCGCCTCGCGCTCTCAGCTTCCTGCGCGAGTCGCTCCATGTCCTCCAGCGCGCGCCGCGAAGCACTTTTGGCCTCCTCCAGAGACCGTTCCAGCGCCGAAACTTTCGCCGCCGCGGCGGCGTCGTCGCCGTCGCCGTCGCCTTCGAGCGCGGCGACCGCGGCGTCGGCGCGCGCGGTTTCCTCCGCGAGCGCCGCCTCCGCCTTCCGCATGGCCTCGTCCAGGCTGAGGGACGCCTCGGCAGCGAGCGCGTCCAGCTGCGCGCGGAGCTGCGCAGCCTCGGCGCGCGCGGCGTCCAGTTCCGCCAGCGTCGACGCGACGGCTTCCGCGAGGCGCGCCTCGGCGCGCGCTTCGAGTTCCGACGCCACAGCCTTCATTTTGGCCTCGGCGTTTGTCTCCGCTTGTTTCACCAGAGCCTTCGCGCGCTCTTCCGCCGCCTTCTCGGCGTTCGCGACGGCGTCCGCGACGCGCTTCGACGTTTCCGCCCTGGCGGCGGCGGTCTGCGCGCGCGCCTCCTCCAACAGCGCCTCGGTCGCGGAAACCTCCGCGCGCAAAGACGAGAGCTCCTCCTCCGCTTTCGCCAGATCCGCCAGAGACGAAGCCGTCGCGTCGGCGACGCGCGCCGCGAGCGCCTCCGCGAAAAGAGCTTCGTTCGCCTCGTTCACTTCTTGTTTCTTTTCGTCTATGTACGCCTTGATCTCCTCAGCGGCCCACGAGGCAGCCTCCGCGCGCGCAGCCTCGACCGCCGCCTTCGCCTTGCGGCGCTCCTCCAGGATCAAGTCGCGCGAATCGCGAATCTCGGCGGCGACTTCGCGCGCGCGACGACGCTCCGCCTCCTCCAGAGCCTTGCGCAACTCCTTCTCCTTGTTGCTCTCGATGCCCTCGATGACCCCTTCGGTCCACTGCGCAGACTCAGCCAGCTGGCGCTTCAAGTCCGCGATCTCGCGACGCGAGGCGGCCAGAGAAGCAGCGGCGGCTGCCTCCGCCGCAGCCGCGGCGGCGGCGGCGGAGGCGTCCGCCTCGGGCGGAGCGCTCGCCGCCGCCGCCACCTCCGCGCCGGCGCGCGCTTTTTCCTCCGCCTCCTCCCTGAGCCGGCGCTCCTCCAGCAGCGCTTTCTCCGCCTCCACCGCCGCGGTCGCCGCGTCCGCGGCCATGGACGCCATCTCCGCGCGCATCGCGTCCGCGAACGCGGCGCCCTCGGCTCGCGCTTTCCTCGCCTCCGCCTCGAGCCGCGCGCGCTCCTTGTCCTCCATGTTCATCACGCGAACGTTCGCGCGCGCCTCCGAGGTCTCCCTCCGCGCGTCCATGAGGTCCGTCTGTAACATCTCGATAGCGTCCACCTCCGCACGCATCGCCTCGTTCGCCACTCTAAGAGCTTCGATTTCATTCCGCGTCTCGCCGTCGCGTTCTTTCACGAAACGCGCGACGGCGCGTTTGACGTTTTCCGGCGCGTCGTCGGCGTCGCCCGTCGCGCTTGTTTTTTTCAGCAAGTCGCCGATCAAACCCGAGATCTGCGCGTCCAGCTCTTCGTCCGTGCGCGCCAACGCGCCCGCGATGGCGAGCGGCGCGCTGCCGCTTCCCGTGACGCGCGTGAAGTTCTCCACGAGCCGTAAGCGGAACGCCTCGCGGCCGCTGGCGGTGATGAAGGCGCCGCCGAGTTTGTTGGCGTAATACGCCGAAACAGCCAAACCCACCGCCTCCTCGAAGCCCTGCAGCAGAGGCACGCTCTCGAGCGCCTCCGTGACCCCCACCGCGGCGCTGCCCAGAGCGAGGGCAACCACGGAAGCCGAGCCCGCGGCGACGACGTTGGCGCCCGCGGAGGACAGCGCGTCGACGTCGATCGCATCGGCCGATCTCGACTCGGACGGACCGGGCGACGTCTCGCGTCCTTCGGACGCGCCGCCGCGAGTGCCCGTCACGGCGTCGCCCGTCGCGGCGTCGTCGCTCTTCTTCTTCTTCCTCTTCCACACCGTGCCCTCGGAGACGTCGAACGCCGAGGCGTCGTCGTCGTCCTCCGAGGAGGCTCGGCGCACGACACGGATCGGCCGACGCGCGCGATTCTCCGTCGCCGAAGAGAAGCGCACAGGCGCGACGGAGCCGCGCACCGCGTCGACGCGGACGCGGCGGGTAGGCGCGCCGCGCGCGCCTGCCAGCGCGGCGGGCGCGCCGAGCGCGAGCGCGCCGTGGGAGGCCATGTCGCGTGCGAGACGCCTCTGCTCTGCCGCGCGCGAGCGCGAGGCGATGAAAATATCGCCAATGCGAAGGCCACGTTGCACGTGCTGAGAGGCGGAGACGCGCCGTGAGTTCATAACTGTCAACAAAAGCTGTATGCGTATTTAGTCACGACGATGCGTGGTTTTTTTCGCTCGACTCTCTTCGCGCGCCGGTTCGGAAAACGGCGCGCTTGCCCCGTGTGAAAAAGTCTCGATTTTCGACGATCACGAGATGGTGATGGACTTCATCATCACGGGCGTGACCGGGTTGTCGTTGGCGTCGGTGCGGGTCTTGCCGATCTTCATCACGACGTCCATGCCGCTGGTGACCTTCCCGAACACGGGGTGCTGCGAGGGCGACAGGTCGTCGCGCCAGTGGTCGAGGAAGTCGTTGTGCACGGTGTTGACGAAGAACTGCGATCCGCCGCTGTTGGGCTGGCCGGTGTTGGCCATGGACAAAGTCCCAGGCTCGTTCGAGGTCTTATCGATCAGCTCGTCGGGGATGTTCCCACCCGCGTCGCGGGTGATTTTCTTACCAGACCCGTCGAGGACCTCGAACACGGTGCCGCCGTCGGGGCCGCCGGTGCCGGCGCGACGCGACTTGGCATCCTTCGCGAAAGGGCACCCGAACTGCAACATGAATCCGTCAATCACGCGGTGGAAGTGGACGCCGTCGTAGAAGCCCGTCTTGCACAGGTCCACGAAGTTGCTGCCGGTGATGGGGAGCTTGTCCATGAAGATCTCGGCGACGAACGTGCCCTGAGACGTTTTTTTTTTTTGTACGTATACGGTCAGTCGGTGAGGCTCGGTGAGGCTCGATCGAAACGCTTCGACGAGATATTTCCGACACGAGGAAAGAAGGGGGACGACCGATCGACGCGATCGGATGGATGGTGAATCGACGTGCGCGTCCGACGGGGGGAGCCCGCTGTGCACTTTCGTCGGGGGGGTTCGATAGTGTGCGCCCGGGACGTACCTCGGTGGTCTCGAAGGTGGCGACGGGGTTAGGCATGGCGGGTTTGGATGAGAAGGTGGTGACTGCGCGCGCGCTTCGAAGTGATCGACGGCGAAGCGAAGCACTGGGAAAAAGCGCCCACAAAAGTGCCGCGCCGAAAGAAATGAAATCACTGGCGCGGGCGGCACGGCCACTCGAGTCCTCGGTTGTGACGCGAAAACGTCGCAGACCGAAGACGCGCGCGATGGCCGGTTCCGCGTCGTCCTCCGAGCCACCCGTTTGCGAGACGCCGCGCGACGCGACCGGCGACCTCGCGGAACCGCGGTGTGCGGCCACCGACTCGCTTCCCGTGACGACCCCGACCCCGACTCCGACGGCGGCCCCGAGAGAAAAAAAAGAAGCGTCGCCTACTCGCGTGTTCCTGGCGCCCGTGGAGGACGCGCCGCACTCGGAACACGCGCTGTGTTTCCTGCTGGACCACCTCGCGCGCGAGGGCGACGTCGTGCACCTGCTCGTGGTCGTGCCCGCGACGCATCCCTCGAGCGCGCTGGCGTACGGAGGCCCGATGGTACCGCGCGTCGCCCCGACCGCGTCGAAAGTTTCTCGTCAACCACGACAGTACGACCGCGCTTCGTTTTCACGCGAAACGTCGCCCGAAACTTTTTACGTTCCCAGATTGGTTTTTAACGACCCTCGGCTCCTCCTTCGCGCCCCCGCCGGTGGACGAATCCACCACCAACCTTCCCCCCTTCCTCGCCACGCGGCCGTGGCCCCCGCCGGCGATGGCCACGCCCGGTATGGCGTTCTTCGAGCAAATCGAAATCGACGAGCGCAACCGCCGCCGCGCCGACGCTCGAAACGCCGAGGCGTTTTGCAAACGCCGTTTTTTGCCAATCTTCAACCGTACGCGATTTAAAACCGACGCGGTCGTTCGATTCGTTCTCGACGTGCGGCGCTCGAACCTGGACACCTGGAGCGTGGGCGAGGTGATCTGCGACCACGCCGAACGACTCGGCGCGACCGCCATCGTCATGGCGCCGCACGGACGCGGGCGCCTGCGCGAGTGGTTCGTCGGCAGCGCGTGCCGCCACTGCCTGCGCCGCAGCAAAGTCGCGCTCGTGATCGCGCGCCCGGACTACGAGAGCACGCGCGCCGAGGAGGACGAAGAAGACGCGCTTTGAATGAAGAACACGTGAGGCGTCACCGTTTCCGCGCGCTTTTTGTCGTCACGGAAGCGCTGGTAGGAAGCAGAGACGAACGAAGACGAGAGAGACCCTTTCCTTTCGAAAACACATGTCGCCGCGGTGGCTTTGATGAATGAAAAAAACGAAAACACGACTCGCGACGGACGCCCGCACGTGACTCCCGTCTGTCCAAGAGTTGGTCGCCGTTCCCCTCGCCCGCACTGCGTCGCGCGCACCCCAACCCGGTCGTCGCGATGTCGGACTACGCCGCCAAAGCCGAGGACTTCATGTCCAAGGCGCAGAAGAAGCTCGCGGTGCGTGGACGCGCCACCGGCCTCCGCTCGAGACACGCGCGTCGCAACGCGACCCTCGATCGCGCCGGTCGGGCGTGTGCCGCGTGCGCGCGGACCTCGCCAAGTCGTTGTTTTCCTCTCTTCCGCGCGCATCTCGCGACTCGTCGCGTCCGGCCTCTCTTCGGGTTACCTAAACCTCTTCTCACTAAACGTCTCGCCCCTCCCCCTCCACACGCGCGCTCCGTCCGAAACCCGCAGGGTTCCTCCATGTTCGCGGCGGTGTTCGGCGGGAACAAGTACGAAGACGCGGCTGAGCTCTTGGAGAAGGCGTGCAACAACTACAAGTTGGCGAAGATGTGGCGCGAAGCCGCGTCGGGGTTTGAGCTGCTGGCGGATTGCCACCTGAAGAGCGACAGCAAGCACGACGCCGCGTCCGCGATGGTGGACGCGGCGAACGCGAACAAGAAAGTGAACGTGGACGCCGCGGTTGCGAACCTGCGCAAAGCCGTGGAGTACTTCAACGACTTGGGGCGGCTGTCCATCGCCGCGAAGCACCTGAAGGACATCGGCGACGTGTGCGAGAAGGAGGGCAAGATGGAGGAGGCTTTGCGCGCGTACACGGAGGCTGGTGATTTATACGCCGGCGAAGAGAGCTCCTCCACCGCGAACGCGTGCATGCTGAAGGTTGCTGAGATTTCCGCGACGCTCGGGGACTACCGAGCCGCGGTCGACAAATTCGAAGCCGTCGGAAAGGAGAGCATGGGGAACAATCTCCTGCGCTTCTCCGTCAAGGGGTACCTGTTGAACGCGGGCGTGTGCCGTTTGTGCTTTCAGAACGCGGACGAGGTGAAGCGAGCGCTGGAGAGGTACGACGACATCGACCCCTCGTTCGGGGCGAGCCGGGAGTGTACGCTGCTGAACGAACTCACGGACGCGGCTGAGCTCGGGGACCAGGACGCGTTCGCCACGGCGCTGGCGGAGTACGACTCCATGTCGCGCCTGGACCCGTGGAAGACAAAGCTGCTGCTCGTCGCGAAACAGAAAATCGCGCAGGCGGAGGAAGACGAGGACGACCTGACGTGATGCGCTTTTTGATTGCGTGATGCGTAAGAGAGCGGAAGGATGATCGCGGAATCACGGGCCCCGTGGTAGTGTCGAGAAGAGAAGAGAGACGCCGATTGGAAAGCGTTTTCGTTTCAAAATTTCTTTAACGCGTTTCGGGCCCAAAACGTTTCGTTCGTTCGTTCGCGCGCCCGGGAGGAGACGCCACGTTAAAATCGTTTTCCCCCTCTCCTCTCACAGCGGCGTGTCCGCTCCGAGGATGACGCCGAGCTTGCACACGTCCCCGAAGACGCCGCCCGCGGTGACCTGCGCGCCCGCGCCCGGCCCGCGGATGATGAGCGGCGTCGATTCCATCTCGTCGGAGTAGCGTTTGGTGCGAATCTCGACGATGTTGTCGGCGCCCTCTAACCCGGCGAACGGGTGCGTTTTCGAAAACTCGGCGAGCTCGACGCTCCCGGTTCCGTTCGCGACGTCCACCTTACCCACGAACCGCAACACCATGCCCCTCTCCGCCGCCTCGAGCGCCTGCTTTTTGATTACTTCGTCGAACTCGGGAAGGCGCTCGACGTACTCGTTCGTATCGCAATCTTCCAGCGCGGCGGGAACGAGCGACGCCACCGAGACGTCGTCCAGACTGATGTTCATACCGCTCTCGCGCGCGGCGATCACCACTTTCCGCGCGACGTCCAGGCCGTTGAGGTCGTCCCGGGGGTCCGGCTCGGTGTACCCCGCCTCCTTCGCGGCGAGCACCACCTGTGAGAAGGGCGTGGTGTTCGGGTCCCAGGTGTTGAACAGGAACGACATCGTGCCGCTGAAGATGCCCTGCACGACTCGCACCTCGTCCCCGCTCGCGCGAAGCGTTCGCAGCGTCGACACGATGGGCAACCCAGCGCCTATGGTGCCCTCGTACAGCCACTTCGCGTTCCCTTCTTTCGCGGCGTTTTTGATCTTCTCGAAGCGCTTCAAGTCGCCCGAGTTGGCTTTTTTGTTGGGGGTCACGACGTGCACGCCGCGAGAAAGCCATCCCTCGTACAAATCGGCGACGGCTTCGGAGGAGGTGTTGTCGACGACAATCGCGGCGCCCCCCGTGCGTTCGGCGGCGGCTTCGAGTCGAGCCACGAAAGCTTTAAGGTCCACCGGTTCGATCGTCGCTTGAATCGCGCTCGCGTCCCAGTCCTCGACGCGCTCGGCGATCGCCTCGTCCACCTTGGCGTGAACGAAACCGGCGTCGCCGTCGGCGACGATCATCGACTTGCTGTCGGTGGCGCCCGCCAGTCTAAGGTCCAAGCCCGAGCTCAGGAGGCCGGGCGCGCGGTCCGCCATCTGCTTCACCGTGACCTTGCCGATCAAGCCGGTGCCGACGAAGCCGACGTGAAGAGGAACCTGCGGCGGGTGTAACACGTGGGGTGCGTCAGCGGCGGGTCATCGGGTGCTCCCGCGAGGTGCCGAAACGGGTGACGACGCGGACGTGCCGGCGAAGAGGGTTAGGGATCGTCCCGACATCACATCGTCGCGGGATTCGCGCGCACGCACCGTCTTCATCTCAGCGGACGCGGTCGTGGAAACGCGGCGGCGCGCGTTCGTGACGCGGCGATCGGTGCGGAGTCTGCCAACGCCGAGCGCGTGGGCGCGAGAAGCGGAGAGGTTAAGGGCGGCGCGCGCGAGCGACATCGCTTTCTGACCGCGCGCTCGCTGACAGAGACGTGAAAAGCCTCGCTGCAGCGTTCACGTGCCGAGGCGGAGGTCCGATCGGATCGAGCACTTCAAAGTAAACCAGTTTCAACTCTGAAAGGCTTGACGCATATTTCAAAGTACAAGTGTGTGCAGTAACCGATCGAGCATCGCCCAACACCGTTTGCGTGTTTCGTGAAAAATGCGACGTCCGCATCTCCGAGCCTCCCGCGAGCGGAAGGTCACTCTCTCGGGCACACCGGCGACGACTGCTCCGTCGGCGGCGTGGACGGGTCGCCCTCGGGTCGCCCACGACGATGCGTCGCGGCGACCGGGACGCGGACAGCGTGGCGAGCGGTGACTCCAAGCGCGAGTCGTGGGGAATGGGCCGGGGCGTCACGCCAATCGGCGAGGCCGCTTCGGGCAGGAACGCCCGGGGCGACGCCGTGTCGGAATCCGCGGCGAGCGCCTCGAGCACGGGCTCGTGGATGCGCAAAGGTACGCGGCGCGGAAACGCGTCTTCCGCCGTCGACTCCCTTCGCTCTGACGCGTTTTGGCCAAAGGGAGCCCCGCGCTCCGTCTCGCGAATCGCGCTCGGACGGCACAATCTCCCAATCGGCTCGGGACCGATTTTTTGCGCTCACGTCCGTTTTCGTATCTCCGTCGCTCGCGCGCGACGCGCGGAAAAGACCGACCCGACCGCCCTCGCGCGACGCACCTCCTGACCCGCACTTCACGACGCCGTCTCACGCATCAGAGTTTGGGTTCAAACCGAAAATCGGCGCCGACCGAAACGCGACGACGACGAATTGGGACCCCGCGTCGCCGAAACGCGCGCCGCACGCGTCGACGACTCGCCGCGACGCGGCGGCGGCGGCGGCTTCGGATTTCGAGATTCGCGAAAACGCGAGACTCGCGCTCGAGCTGAAACAAGAAGAGCTGGAGAAGCTCAAGCGACGGTTATCGGCAACGGAGGAGGCGTTAAGACGGCGCGAAGATCGCAACGCGGAGCTGGAGACGCGACTGAGCGAGCACGAGGGGAACAAGGTGGCGGCGGAGGCGGAGGCTCTGAACTCGTCGCTCGCGGCGGCGATGCGCGACGTGCGCGGATTCTTCTCCTCCGGAGGGAAGGTGGACGCGGCGAAGACGCCCTCCTTTAACGGCAACGGAGAAGCCTTCGCGACGTTCGACGCGGCGTCCCCGAGAAAGGACTCCGGCGTGCTTCGATCGGGTCTGAAGAAAAAGGCGTCTCGCGCCGACTCTCTCGAACCGACGTCGGTGACAAAAAAAATTGGCCAAGTGACTTTTGTGTCTCAGAGCGAACAAAAACGCCTCGAGGAGGAGGGCGGGTACGTCGCGAAGCTCTCTGCGAAGACGGCGGAGAACGAAACCCTGGTGTCCAGACTGTTGGCCACCGAAACCTCGCTCGAGCGGAAGCGCGAGCAGATGCGCGTCGCGAAGGAGGCGTACCAGGCGCTGCAGAAACGGCTCGAGGAGGAGACGCGGAGGCGCGAGGAGGCTGAAAAAATGGTAAAAAGAAAAGCCGCGGCGGACGCGTCGTCGTCGTCTGATCGGAGACACGCGACGGTTCCCGACACGGTTCCCGAAACCCAAACCGAACGGGAAAAGCGCGAAAGCACCGAAGCGTTGCTGCGCGACGTGCTCAGCGTCACCGCGCACGCGTGCGGCGTCTCCGGCCGAGCCGACTCGTTTGCGGTGACGTCGGCGCTCCCCGCGCTGGCGGCGCTGGCGAAAGCCGGGCCGGGGGAGGTGGCGCTCGAGCTCCTCACGGAGACGCTCGTCGTGGAGCACATCACGCGCGTTTTCGATATGCACGAAGACGACGCGACCGCCGCGGCGAGCGTCTGCTCGACCCTCGCCGCGCTCGTCGCCGGCGCGCGCGCCGCCGGCGGCGGCGGAGGCGCGGCGCGCAGGCGAGACGAGGTTCTCGAATCGGCGGCGCCGACTCTGGCGCGCGTCGTCTCGCGCGCGCTCGCGAAGCACCGATCCAGCCCCGAGGCGTGCGCGTGCGCGTGCGACCTGCTTCACGCCTTGGCGCGGAGCGACGAAAAGACGCGACGACGAAGCGTGACTTCCGAACTCGTGCGCGCGGGATGCGCGGCCGGAGCTACGGACGCCGCCGAGTGGCACCCCTCGGACGAGGACGTCGTGTCGTCGGCGGCGCGCGCCATCGTGTGTATGGTCGAAAACGCGTCTTCGATCGACTCCGCTTCGATCGCGCGGTGCGGCGCCGCCTCCGTGGTGCTACGCGCGGAGCGGTACGGCATCGATACCGGGCTCAAACGCGCCGGCCGCGAGGTGGAGGCGTGGGCGCGCGAGAGCGCCGCGGCGCGGGTCGACGAAAAGAATACTTTGACCTTTTCAGCCGCGGCGCCTTCGACCACCCCGCGGCGGCGCGCGGCGATCCCCGAGGAGGCGGCGTACGAGGGCTCGGGGTTCAAGCCGCGTGTGCCGGTTTCTTTGAACCGGCGGGGATCGAACCGGGGCGTTCGCGACGCGAACGGCGACGCGAACGGCGACGCGACCGGGTGGGATCGAACCTGGGACGGGACAGCCGCGGAGGAGGATGATTTCGACGACGCGCAGTTCGACGACAAGTTGTAGTGGCGGCTTTTTTTTATTGTCGTTCTTCGCGTCCGGCGCGACGAGACGCTTTCTTCGCGACATCTGGCGTTCTCGTGCGAAGTGTGTATGACGTAAAACGAGCGAAGACTACGTACGTATCGCGGACACGACGACGTCGAACGACGACGACGTTCATGTGGTTCGCGTGA
>ENA-OUOG01001685-OUOG01001685.1-marine-metagenome-genome-assembly--contig:-NODE-1685-length-24871-cov-10.136928_pt1 | contig 24871 bp, 23 predicted proteins | sample MGYA00248635_ERZ508505 | MGnify/ENA primary metagenome ERZ508505 (study PRJEB26176, sample SAMN06267871) | marine metagenome | isolation source: Saanich Inlet, British Columbia, Canada | place: Pacific...
ACCATGGATGAATCGTTGGCGCAGTTAGTAGATAGATCAGTAGAAGCAAATAGCTCTTGTCAAGTACCTTTGAAAAATCGTCACATTCCCAGGTAAATTTTAGAGCAAGAACTAAAATGGCCAATGAATGCGCCTTCCCGTAAACCCGAATCATTTGCCAATCTTGAACTCCAAATAATGCACCAACTTCTTTGATGATTCGGTAGATACCCGCATTGAATTCAAAATTCGAAAACCATAAACCTACACTCTCACTATAGGTGGCAAAAAACCATGGGTCAAGAAAAGGAGTGGTGAATAAGGCTAGGGTTACAAGGAATCCAAACACCATAATTTTCAGTTGCTTTTGCTTTACTACTTTCAAGAGCAAAGGGGCAAACATTAGTGGTATCAGTTTTAATAGTACGGATGCTGCTAATGCAATAGAAGACCTAAGGTGTACACCTTGCTTAAAAAGATAAAGGCCTAAAACTAGGAAGGCAACCATCACCGGCTCGAAATGTAGGTTGCCTACACCTTCTAGGATAACCATTGGCGACAGCCAATAGGTTAAACCCCAGGTCGGCGAGCTTAGTTTAGTCAATAATTTAAAGGTGATAAGATCAGCTAGTATGATTAAAAGTCGGTAGGTCAGTATCGGCTTTGTTGAAAGAACTCCGAGTGTAAATAGCAGCTGATTAATCATCGGATAGTTCGTGTAGTGTCCGGCGCTCATTGGGCCCATTCCAGAGTGTAAATACTTCCACTGACTAAATATTTCGATGAGTTCATCGGGAAGATAGAGGTAGGGATTGATCCCATTCGATAGGAGACTTCCGTCCCAAATAAATCGAAAATAATCCTGTGACAGAAGTGGTGTGGAGCCGATAAAGGCCAATCGAAAACAGAGTCCAATAAGGATCCATCCTAGGTGCGTAGTTTTTAATTTCAGTAAACCGATATAGCTGATAAAAAGAAGGCTGAATAGGCCAATCAGCATGAATACTTCTGATCGTTCTACTTGAGCAAGCAGATAATACCCTAAAAGGGTTAGTGGGAGAAGAATATAGATGCTATATCGTCTTAGGCTTTGCATGCGTGCGAAAAACTTAAAAGATAGCCTATTCCACCGACGAGATGGATTCCTAAAATAGGCCAAAACCCAATTCTCAGATCAATTAGAACTGCTGTAAAGAACAGAAGGGAAATGAGTAATTCAATATAGGGTGGTCGATGCTTTTTTGAAGTTGTACTTCCTTTTTTAGGAGTTCTTTCAAAAGGAGATTTGAGCCCGATAAGACCTTCAAGCACTGCTTTACCATGATGCCAACCTAACCCGGTGGTGTATAAAATATAGGTGATGAATAAGCGGATAAATCTTATGCTATTGAAGCCAAATGTAGATTTGGAATTTGCTTGGTAAAAACAGGTAAAGAGAATCAACGTGTTGATACTTAGTGTTACCTGAATGAAGGTCCAAAAGAGGGTGTTTTCATTTAAAACACCTGAGGCCTTAAGAGGTAAGCCAATCAAACTTAAAAGGAAAAGACCTAAAGAGGCGAGATAAAAACTAGATCCTGATAAGTGAAATAATGCGAAGAGTTTTCGCGAAAAACTTAAGTCTGATTTAAGAATAGATACGAACAATTTCTTGAGTGTTTCAGCGCCACCTTTATTCCATCTTCTTTGTTGTGTCCGATAGGCGCTAGCGGTGTGAGGCAGCTCAGAATCTAAAGAATTTTCATTAAAATATACCAAACGGTATTTTTTTAATTGAATACGATACGACAAATCAATGTCCTCGGTTAAAGTGTCACCACTCCATCCTCCTGAATGTTCTATAGCTGATCTCCTCAGAATACCAGCGGTCCCATTAAAATTACTTAAATACCGATGATTATAACGGGCATGATGTTCGTTTCTAAAGTGAACCTCTAAGGGTAACGCCTGCATCTGAGTAAACCAGCTTTCGCTTAAGTTGAAATAGCTCCACCTGAATTGTACGATACCTACCTTAGGGTCATTAAATGGGGTAAGACCTTTTTCTAACCATTCCGGCGTACCTCTAAAATCAGCATCTAAAATGGCCACGAATTCCGAGTCTGTTTTTTCTAATCCTTCCCTAAGAGCACCAGCTTTAAATTCAATGCGATGGGCTCGCCACAAGTATTCTGCCTTGAATCCATTATTATGTAATCGTTCTACCCATAGTTTGGCTAAAGCACATGACCCTTCATCGGTTGAGTCGTCAAGAACCTGAATTCGTAATTGTTCTTTAGGATAAGTTAATTCAAGGATCGATTTAAAAGTTGCATCAATCGTATTGCCTTCATTAAAAAGGGGTAATTGAAGAACTACTGTTGGGAACTCTTTTAGGTTGGTATGCTCCTCTTTTGACTGGGATCTAGAGGATAGGATAGCTAAGTACCCTTGGTAAAAGGAATAGATACTGAGCATCAGAACGCATAAAACTAGGGCGATTTGCCATGTGAGAACTAGTCCGCTCATTTCTTGAAGGCGTAAATAAAGATCCAACCGAGTATTTTGTAACCGGCCATGATCGTTCCTTTAAGGGTGCCAGATACCTTTGATTCCCCGATACGTGAACGATAGTTAACGGGAACTTCGGTATACCTCAATCGATGCTTTAGCGCTTTGAGTTGCATTTCAACCGTCCATCCGTAAGTTTTATCCTGCATATTTAGTCGATCTAAGGCATCAAAGCTTATGGCTCTAAATGGACCGAGATCGGTATACTTTCCGCCATACAATAGGGCCATTAATCGAGTGGCAAGCGCATTGCCGAATCGTTGTTGTGGGGTGAGGGCTCCTTTTTGTAGTAAAGGATTATTTCGAGTGCCGATCACTAGATCGTAATAGCCCTTCTCGATAGGAGCTACAAGAGAGGATAGTTCTTCGGGGTAATCTGAATAATCACCATCTAAGAAGACAATGATATCCCCATTTTGTTGTTGGTCTTTCAAATAGGCGATTCCTTTGAGACAGGCATAACCATAACCCGCTCGAGATTCTTTAAGAACAGTGGCTCCGGCATTTCTTGCCACCTCTGAAGTTCGATCTGTTGATCCATTATCAATCACTACTACTTCGGTAACAGTTTTAGGTATATCTGCAATAACCTTAGCAATTGCCTCCTCTTCGTTCAGTGCAGGGATAATTACATAAATCATGATTCTAGTCGAAGTACCCCTCTTGGACAAACGGCGGAGCAGATTCCGCATCCTACACAAGAGGCTCTTTTTATAGGTTCTTCACGTTGGGCGTAGGCACGCACGTCTATTCCCATTTCGCAGTAGGCTGAGCAATTTCCACACGAGATACACTGTCCGCCATTGGTACTGATCTTAAATTTGGAGAAGAGCTTTTGCTGAATTCCCAAAATTGCGGCCATCGGACATCCGAATCGACACCATACTCTGTTTCCTAGTATCGGATAAAACCCCGTTCCAATGACCCCAGAAAAGATACTGCCGATGAAGAATCCATAAGCTGAGCGAATTTGATAGGAGGGTATAAACAGTACTCTATCACTCTCGCTGAAAAAGAAAAACCCTAAAAGAAGAACAATTACTGAGCTGATTGCAATAGTTGCAGATTGGGCATCTTTCGCTAGCCAATCCCTGCGCTTCCATAGAATTAATCCCACCACGAGGCATAAAAGAAGACCTACTGAAATGAGGAATATTTTAGGCCCTACAAAATAAGAATCAGGAGCTTGTAAGAGATAGCTGTAAACCACCCCAACGGTACTTATGAATACCCAGACTAAAATGAGATGAATCATCCATCTTTCGAGTTTCCATGCTCGAAGACTTTTATCGCTCAATTGTCTAAAGGGATCTCCTGCAGTCTCTGCAAGACCACCGCACCCACAAACCCATGAGCAGTACCATCGTTTCCCAAATTTGTACGTCAGAATAGGTGTTATAATCAACGTGCTAAGAATACCAAAAATCAAAAGTGCCGTTCCCAAACTACCGTTTTGTAGAAATCCATCTAATTGGTAGCCGTCGAACAGGTAATAATTCAAAGGCCAGATGCTTTTCAAATCGTAATAGGGTAGGTCTCCATTAAGTCGAGCCATAATCTCTGGTATCAGAAACGCGAAAATCGTTTGAAAAAAAATGACGCTATAGGTTCGGTATTTTTGGTATTTGGAGTGCTTGTATTTTACAATAAACTTAATCCCAAATAGTACGATAGCTAGGGTATAAAGCACCCCGTATACGAACCACTGCGAAGCCTTTTTCCCGCTCAATCCCTCGCTTAAAGGGTCGAATAACCGAATAAGTCCCTCTAAGTGTTCAGGATAAAAGTAGAGTACAATATAAAAGGCAGTTAAAACAACTCCGACTGCCCAAGCAATAATACCCCTTGAAGTTAGTGATTGGTACCAAACACCGTTGTTTTTAATACCAACTGGTAAGCCTGAATAGCTTGAGAAAGTATAGCCGATGACTCCAATGCTGATGAATCCTAGACCAAGAAAAAGTCCTGTTGATTTGAGGAATGAGGCAGTGAATCCCGCAAGGAGTAAAACCGCTAGGCCAGACAGCCCTATATAGGTAAATACCTTTTGTATACTAGTGGTTCTGTATGAATGCATGTTTAATCTGCTTGTAGTGTCGGTTACTAAATTCTGGATCGAAATGTGCTTCCTCTAAACGGTCAATGACTTCTTGAATGGGAATACCCGTTTCTATCCAACCGCTTACTATTCGATGATTTAGTCGAATACCAAAGGTGTTGATTCCTAAAAATGCACCGGATGTTTTGTCATAGGCGAAGGTCATCGCTTTCTCAGCGGTTTCCCAGTGAAAATGATATTCGCTTTTCAATTGCGATGCCTTTGGATTGACTTTGCCATAGGTCTGGTATTCAAGATCGAAAAACTTCGCTGAATTGTACCATACACCGGGCTTATATGGGGCCGTTTCGCCAGAAAAAGTCTGAGCAAGGGTTTCTCCCATCAATTTACCCGTATACCATACGGGTTCGATTGCTGATCGATTCGAAAGTGGATTTCTAAGCTGAGCACAGTCGCCAATGGCATAAATCGAGGGATCTGAGGTTTTTAGATATTCATCGACGAGTATCCCTTTGTCTAATTCTAGTCCGCTAGTTTTTAAAAACTCAATGTTCGGACGTACACCGGTAGTAATTCCGACCAAATTGCACGAAATCGTTTCGCCTTTTTTAGTTTGAATCGAAGAGACGCGACCCGTCTCATCTGCCCTTATTTCTAGCAGCTCATCTTCTTTTATGAGATTTATGTGATGCGATCGGATATGCTTTTCTACGAACTGCGCATCAGATTCTGGCAGGTGGCTTGACCAGAAAAAGCTTTCTCGAATAATTAGGGTTGTTTTTATTTGGCGACTAAGCAGCATTTCGCTGAGCTCGATGCCAATTAATCCGCCCCCAATCACAATGGCTTCGGGACAGACAGAAGCATTCGGAGCCCATTTTTCTAATTTTTCTAAATCGTTCAAATGGTAGAGCCCTAAGACTCCTTTTGCTTCTAACCCTTTCCAATTATAGAATGCAGGTTTCGAACCTGTCGCAATCACCAACTTATCATAGGGAAGTTGCTTTACGTCTCCTTCGCTAGTTTGAAATGAGAGCTCATTATCTTCTGGGGTAATCGATAAAACCCGGGCCATGGTACGCTGAATCCGAGATTGGTCCCAACTTTCTCTAGAAAATGGTTCGAGTTGCATCTTAGTTAAATGCCCCATATAGACATACATCAGAGCGGTTCGTGAGAAGAAATAAGAACTTTCATCAGAGATCAGGGTCACCGAGGTATTCCCTTTCTCAGCTAACTGAAGTGCTAGAGTGCTTCCTGCAATACCATTGCCGATAATAACGATTTTCTCATCCATTAACAGCAGCCTCCTCCTCTGTAATGATAGGTTGACTCACTGATGTGGATGTCGGCATTTAAACCACCCAGTTGAGTGGCCGTTTTATCGCAGAGTGCGAGTGGTTGGTGCTTTAAAAGAAGGTGGCCCTTACGATCATCAAAGTACTCTTCTTCGCCGTAGTAAATGGCGGTTTTGCCCGTAAAAATACAGGGTCCATCTGGGGGCATCGGATCTTTAATTGCACACACTTCAACCGATTCAATATGTATCAGCTGGTCGGTCGAATAATGTTTAGGATCAAGTATGCGATACGAGTGCCTTGCTCTCACCTCGATAGTACCAAAGCCAGCGTCGGTAAGTGCATTAAGGTAGTCTTTTAGTGGAATAGCTCCGCTCAAACACTCTGCCCGTAAGCGGTCATCGTTTCGAAGTGTTTCAGACATCGGTTGCTCACAGATTGGGTCGCTCATAACGAGTCTGCCGTTCGGTTTTAATACCCGATACATCTCAGCGATCGCCTTCTTGAGATCCTCTGTTTTGAATATATTAAAGAGACAATTTTGGGCGGCAATATCGACAGATTCATCTTTAATAGGCAAGTTTAGTGCATCGCCCTTCTTGAGTTCGATAAAACCACGTTTGAACCAATCATTTTCTTTCTCAGCCACTAAGAGATTCTCTTCTGCCGCTTGAAGCATTCTGTCGACGGAGTCTACACCGATAACATTCCCCTTTTCTCTAGAGAAATACGCGAACTGAAGCAACTCCATCGCTCCGCCTACTCCGACATAGAGTATTTTAGGATTGCCCACCAAATCAGAAGCCGAAACCGTTGTTCCGCATCCGTAGTTCATTTCTTGCATCCGTTTAGGAATCGACAAGCCAGGAAATTGCCATATAGGGCTAGTGGTACAGCATAAGCCTATCTCAGGTGTTTCAGCAGCTTTGGTGTATAAATCATGAGTGGCATCGAGATAACTCATTAAATAACTGATTTAAAAAGTTGGATAAGTTTTGGTTCGCTGGCCTTTGCGATTTCCATGATCTCAGGCACGTTTATAGGCTGCAGATGATCAGGATCACATTCATCAGTAAGCACCGAAATTGCTATTACGGGAAGGTTGAGTTGGTTGGCTACAATAACCTCAGGTACCGTACTCATGCCTACCGCATCGGCACCTAGGATTCTCAGCATTCGATACTCGGCACGAGTTTCGAGTTGAGGTCCTATAACGGCGGCATAAACCCCACGATGAAGTTTTATGCCAACACTACTTGCCTTTTCTTCTACTATTTTTGAAAGTTCTGCATTATACGGACAAATCATATCTACAAATCGGGGTCCGAATTCACTCACGTTCGAGAAGGCAAGTGGTGATCCTCCTTGTAGGTTGATGTGGTCATCTATAAGTAATAAATCCCCTTTTTTATAAGTAGGGTTAATGGCTCCTGCAGCATTCGACACCAAGAGTTTATTAATTCCTAGAGCGTGCATCACTCGTATCGGATACGTCAATTCTACAAAGTCATAGCCTTCATAGAGGTGAAATCTTCCTTGCATTACAACCACCTTTTTACCCTGAAGCGTACCGAATAGGAGTTTTCCTGAGTGGTATTCAACAGTGGAAATAGGGAAGTAAGGAATGTGGTGATAATGTGCTACCGCTTCAATGGTTATTTCATCGACAAACTGACCAAGACCTGTGCCTAAAATGATACCGACCTCCGCATCTCCGAATCCTTTGGAACGCAAGAATGCTAAAGATTCTTTTAAAACATCTTCTGTTAACATAACCTCTAAATTACGACTATTTTGGGCGGATATTAAGCCTTTACCAACCTATTTAAATTTGCTTAGTTGCAGGTCATCTAGGGTGTCAATGTCTCTCAATCTATCTAAGAGCTGAACTTTTAGTGAAAGTTTTTTAGCCTTTTCCAGTGTTTGTTTTAAAACCTTTTCGGTGCTCCAAGAAATCTCTTTAAATAGGTCGGGTGTTTCCTTTTTCAAGCCAATGAGATAATAGCCACCGTCACAACTAGGGCCTATTACTACATCATTACTCTGGAGTGCATCGAAAGCATTAGAGATTAGTGCTGAGGTTAAATCTGGAAGATCACAGCCAATAAGGACCACCGATTGATGGTTTTGGAAGAGTTTTTCGAATGCTGTAGACATTCGCTGACCAAGACCTTCTCCTTGTTGTGCTATAAAGGTTGTTTCAGGATCGGTAAATAAATTCTGTTGCTGTAGAACCGATTGCATTTTTTCTACAGAGTCTTGTACGGCGCTCGTTAAGAATAGATGTCTCGAAGAAGAGAAGGGCCTGGTCTCCCCATCTGTAATTTTCAAAAGATCAAGGTAAATCGCTAAAGCCTTTTGATCACCTACACTGGCAGCAAGACGGGTTTTTACAAACCCTTTCTCCGGGATTTTGCAAAAAACAGCAAGAGCATATGAGTCTGTCATTTTTTTAGCGGTTACAGGTGTATGGTAAATGAATTTGTATATTTTCAACCAAAATAGCCCAATGATGAGCATTAGAAAAGTTTTTATCGCGAGTTTTGCACTGCTATTAGGTGCATGCAGTACAACTACCACTATGAATTATAACGAGCCTTACCGATTACAATATCATTTTTCTCCTCCACAGAAATGGATGAATGATCCGAACGGATTAATCTTTGAAAACGGAACCTACCATTTATTCTATCAGTATTATCCTGAGGATATCGTTTGGGGGCCTATGCACTGGGGGCATGCGGTAAGTAAGGATTTGATTCATTGGGAAAACAAGCCTATTGCACTGTTTCCTGATGAGCATGGATATATTTTCTCTGGGAGTGCGGTCTACGATAAGGAGAATACTTCAGGTTTAGGTACGACCGAAAACCCACCGCTCATTGCCATTTTTACCTATCACAAAATGGAGGCTGAGAAGGCAGGTGAAATCGACTATCAGACTCAAGGGATCGCTTACAGTATTGACCACGGTGATACTTGGGCGATGTACCAAAACAATCCAGTCATTGCGAATCCTGGATTAAAAGACTTCAGAGACCCGAAGGTTTTTTGGCACGAAGCATCTTCATCATGGATAATGAGCCTAGTGGCCGGCGATCACCTTCAACTCTTTCGTTCATCGAATCTGATTGATTGGGAACTCAGTTCGACCTTCGGTCAAGGGGTGGGTGCCCATGGAGGGGTTTGGGAATGCCCGGATCTTTTCGAGCTAGAGCTGAATGGAGAGAAGCATTGGGTGTTACTGATTAGTATTAATCCAGGAGGCCCGAATGGAGGTAGTGCCACTCAATATTTTATTGGAGATTTTGATGGTTATACTTTTTCAACCGAACAGGAAGATATCCGCTGGGTAGATCATGGGCCCGATAACTATGCCGGAGTCACCTACAATGATGTGCCTGATGATTCTAGAGTATTTATCGGATGGATGAGCAATTGGGCCTATGCCCAGCAGACTCCGACAGAAGCTTGGAGAAGCTCGATGACCTTGCCTAGAAAACTGTCTTTATTTCAGGCAACTGACGGTGTGCGTCTTCAAAGTCAAATCGTAGAGTCGGCTGCTAGTCTAAAAGCAGAAAGCCCGTCTGTTGAGACTCTCTCTTCAGGTCAATCACTTATCCCTTTTGAGGGTGCTAGTCAATCTAGAATTCATTTAGAAACAGCAGCTGAGGCATTTAGTCTTGCTTTACAGAATGACACCGAGCGAGTAGTGTTCAGCATTAATAGAGCCGATGGTGAAATCGTAGCCGATCGCTCTAAATCAGGAAACGTTTCGTTTAGTGAAGCGTTTACCTCTGAAGAGCTAACTGCAGACATTAGCTACATCAATGATGAATCGTTGAGCCTAGAAATCTATGTAGATGCCTCATCCATTGAGCTTTTTATAGCAGGAGGAAAATCTTTAATGACCTTGCAGGTGTTCCCTGACCAGGGTTATAATCAGATAGCCGTCGATAATCCAACGAATGAAGTGATACGATTAGAGAAGGAGCGGCTGAAGGGGATCTGGTAGTTTTCTGTTCAAGCTTTTATTAATATCTTTAAACAAAAATAAAAGCAATGAAAACAGAAAAACAATTAAACAAGCGTAGAGACTTCTTAACAAAAGCCTGTCCGACCGTTGTTTTTGCAATGTTTGGCTTATCTTTTCTTGAGGCCTGCTCTTCTGAAGGAACAGGTACGGTTAATGTGATCGGAGGTGATGGTTCTGATAACTCTAACAACGAAGGTGATGGAAATACAAATACTTCTGGCTTTACGGTTAACGGCAACATGGTAACTGTTGACCTAAGCAGTGATAATTTTAAGGATCTCGAAACGGTGGGTGGAAACGTAAATATCCTTAATGCTGGAGTACTTTTATTAAGAGTCTCAGATTCACAAATATTGGCTTTTGATAATTGTTGTCCGCACAATGGGGCTAAAAATAGCTGGACCTACAATAACGACAACACATTTACTTGTGGAGTTCATGGAAATATTTTTAATACCGACCAAGGTGAAGAGGTAAGTTGTGGATCAAACAACACCACCGGTAAACTTGTCTCGTATACCACATCGATTACGGATCAAACATTGACGATTCAGAAATAGTGAAAAGACTATTACTTCTTCTAATGCTCATAACTGCTCAATCATCTTTTGGGCAGGAGGATTTATTTGGGCTAATAGATGCCACGGATTCTTCAGAAAACCGTTTATCCGATGATTTACTTCCCGAGCGCATGCTCTTTACGCAGAAAATACTTTGGGGTGAGAAGGGTTTGATGCGAAAGACGGGTATCGCTCCACTTTCGAGAGAACAACGAGTTAAGGAACTCCAATGGAGAAAATCCATGCTAACTGCTCACCAGGCGATCGGGTACTTAACCCTCGCAGGAATGATCGCACAAGGAGTTATTGGCGGAGAACTCTACAATGGTAATTATGATTTAAAGGATACGCATGAGGCTCTAGGGAATTTCGTCACCGCTTCTTACTTCACAGGTGCGGCTTTGTCATTATTCTCGCCTCCGCCACTAATCAGTGCGCGGAAAGAAGGAATCAGTGGGGCTAGAGCACATAAATGGCTCGCCACCGTTCACCTCTCTGCAATGATCGCTACCCAATACTACAAAGAGAGAGATAAATCACTACACCGGGCCGCGGCATACACGGCAGTCGGTGCTTTTGCAACCGCCACCTTAGTTTTAAGATTAGATTAATGATACTCAGATCAACAATATTTTTCACCTTTCTTTTTCTCACTGGATCCATTTTTAGCCAAAATCGGTTGATGTTAGATACGGAGAAATCAAGTATCGTTTATTATGCGAAACACCCTGCACATAAGTGGAGTGGAGTGAATAACTCACCAAAAGGAGTCATTGAAATCGAAAACAATACACCAAATCGTATCGCTGTTAAAGCTAATTTGGCTGATTTTGACTCCAAAAGCGCCAATAGAGACGCTAATGCGTTAAGAATTTTTAACGCCATCGAATTCCCAGAAGTTTCGTTCTACAGTGAAGACGTAAGATTAAACAAAAAGGATACACTGAATGTTAGAGGTGAGTTTGGTCTTTCAGGTTATAAAATCCCTCAATCCATTGATTTGTACTACGATGAAAATGAATTAGAGTATGTAATTCGAGGTGATTTTACAGTAGATCTAAGTCAGACAAAAATTCGTTTACCTCGATTTTTGTTTAAGCCTGTCGAATCTCAAATACGATGTGAAATTCAGCTTTTTTTCATAAAAAACTAACCTTAAATAGACTCTTTCTTCCTAAAAATCAGCGATTTAGTTGATTCAATCAAAAAATATATTAATTTTACAGTAATAAATTTTTGTTTATGCTTACAACTGGGTCACTACCTCTTATTGCTGGAGACTTCTTTCTAGAACACTACCACCGGCTTTGTCAAGAGCTTAATGGTAAACACTTAGAAGAGGTGTATGCCCGATTTGCCAACAACTATTCTTGGGTTACACCTATCGAGATTGCTGCCGAGGATTACAATGATTATCAAGCGATTATTATCAGCGATAGTAAGAACAAGGTGATATGGGTAGATGGTGGGTTTACTGAAATGACTGGTTACAATGCCTATGAGATTGTAGGTAAGCAGCCAACCATGCTTCACGGTCCTGGCACTAAAGATGAAGAGCGTTCACAGTTTCACAAGGGTCTTTCTACCAATAAGCCTTTTAGCGCCTCAATTACCAACTACCGCAAAAATGGTGAGGCCTACCTATGTAAGGTTAAAATTGTACCGCTCTACAATAAAGAAAACAAACTCACTCACTATATCGCTTTTGAGCGAGAGGTAGCCTAACCTATCTTAACCTAGATTAAGATTTCTTCGCTTTTTAACTTAAAGGGTTGAATTTTGCTTGTACCTTTAAAAGAAAAATTCAATCCATGAAACGTATTCTATTATTACTGACTGCTGTTTTTACAATCAGTCTATCTGCACAAAGTGTAAACCTAGCCTCTAGCAATCTAAAGTGGTCAGGGTCTGATGTTACGGGCAAGACCCATTTCGGATCTCTTTCATTTTCTAAGGCCGACCTTCAAGTGTCTAACGGTGATATCACCGGCGGGGCCTTTGAAATCGACATGACTACTTTAAAGGTTGAAGACCTAACCGGAGAGTGGGCTGATAAGTTAGCGGGACACCTGAGTTCGGATGATTTCTTTTCAATTGACAAATTCGAGAAGGCTTTTTTAATCTTAACGGATGTATCGAAGCTTCGTGACGGATCATTTCATGCGAAAGGCGATTTAACCATCAAAGGAATTACTCAACCAGCTGAGATTCACTTTACTTCAAATGGAGAGAACGGCTTCAATGCAGCATTGACCTTTAATCGTGCAAAATTTGATGTTCGCTTTAGATCAGGATCATTCTTCGAAAATTTAGGAGATAAGTTAATCTTAGATGATATTAAGCTTGAAGCAAACCTTGCTTTCTAAGTTTTAGTTAACTTAGAGCAATGAGTTCAATTGCTGAAATAATCGATAAGCAGCGCCGGTTCTTCGAAGCCGGCGCTTCGCGTTCTATCCCTTTTAGAAAAGCCGCACTGAAAAAACTTTCTGTTGCGATCAATAGCTATGAATCTGAAATTCTTCAGGCTCTAGCAGACGATTTAGGAAAGTCTGCTTTTGAATCTATGGCTACAGAAATTAGTTATGTTCAGTCTGAAATCACCCATACCCTTAAACATATGGGTCGATGGAGTGCTTCTGAATCTCGTTCTGTAGGTTTAGCATCATTTCCTGCAAAGGCAAAAGTGATCAAGGACCCTTACGGAGTAACGTTACATATTGCGCCGTGGAATTATCCCTTTCAGCTCAGTCTAACTCCTCTGGTTTCAGCCGTTGCTGCGGGTAATACGGTCGTTCTAAAGCCCAGTGAATACTCTGAAAAGACGAGTCAGCTCTTGAATAAAATCGTAGATGAAGTATTTGACCCTTCGCATGTAACAGTGGTATTAGGAGATGCTCAAATAAGCACCGAACTACTGAGTCATTCTTGGGATTATATTTTCTTTACGGGTAGTGTTGGAGTAGGAAAAATTGTTGCCAAAGCGGCTGCAGAACACCTTACCCCATGTACCCTTGAGTTAGGCGGTAAATCACCTTGTGTAATTGATGAAACAGCTCCCTTAGAATTAACTGCACGTCGTATTGTTTGGGGAAAACTACTCAATGTTGGTCAAACTTGTATTGCTCCCGATTATCTGCTAGTGCACGAGTCTGTAAAGGAACCCTTACTTCAGGCTTTGGTAGCTCAGATTGAAAAGGCATACGGTAAATCGGCAATAGAAAGTGAAGATTACGGACGACTTATTCATCCAAAACACGTTGCTCGAATGCAGCGATTCATCAATGAGGCAACCGTGTATTATGGTGGAGTTACAGATGAAAAGAGGTGTTATGTTTCGCCAACCATTTTGGTGGATGTTACGAGAGATTCTGCGGTGATGCAAGAAGAGATTTTTGGTCCTGTTTTACCAGTAATTAGCTATAGCAATTCTAAAGAAATGGGCCAGTGGTTGAGAAGTCATCCAAATCCTTTAGCATTTTATGTTTTCTCTAAAAACAAGTCGTTTGCTGAGGAGCTTTTAACTAATTATTCTTTTGGTCAAGCCGCAGTAAATGACACTATTATGATGATTGCTGAAAATAGCCTTCCATTCGGAGGGGTTGGTAATAGTGGTTATGGAAGCTACCATGGCAAGTATGGCTTTGATACTTTTAGTCGTGAAAAGCCCGTTCTATATCGAGCAACTTGGCTCGACTTACCACTCCGATACGCTCCATATAAAGGAAAGTTAAAAGCTTTAAAGACCCTTTTAGGAATCAATAGTAGGCTGAGTTAACTATAACTTCATCTTAAAGGCCGTTTTAAATCCTTAATTTTGAGATTCAAAGCTGCTATTAATGCCCACCATTGAAAAAGAAAATTATTTAAAGGCCCTCTATCATTTCAATGAAAAGAAAGAGGGGGTGACTGTAACTGCTCTTAGTAAGCGTTTCGCGGTGAGTAAGTCTACAGTATCTAATATGCTTAAGGATTTAGTTCAATTGGGCCTGGTTAAGACTGAAGCTTACAAACCGATTCATCTTACTGAAAAGGGACAGGAGCACGCGAAAATGATTGTGGCCAAACATCGACTCATCGAGACCTTCTTAGTGGAGAATATGGGATTTGACCCCGATGAAGTTCATGAAATCGCAGAGGAGTTAGAGCATGTGAAGCATCCGGAGTTTTTCAAACGGATGCAAGAGATGATGGCGAATTTTAGTCACGATCCGCACGGTACACCTATACCCAAACATTCTTTTAAATCTTAATTATGAATCGCGCCCAAAATCTCAAACGTCTTAAATCGTGCAAGAAGCCTTGGGATATTGTCATTATTGGAGGAGGTGCCTCAGGAATAGGCTCAGCAATAGATGCTGCTTCTAGAGGCTATAAAACACTACTATTAGAGAAATACGATTTTGCCAAAGGAACTTCTTCGCGCAGTACTAAGCTCGTACACGGCGGGGTTCGCTATCTACAGAATGGAGATATATCCCTAGTAATTGAAGCGCTTCGCGAGCGTGGAATCATGCGTAAAAATGCACCTCATTTGGTTCAAGATTTAAGTTTTGTAATCCCTTCTTATGATTGGTGGAATAGTCCTTTTTATGGGCTAGGTCTTAAGGTTTATGATATGATGGCAGGTAAGTTGGGTCTTGGGCCTAGCACTTTGCTTGACCGAGAAGAAACCTTAGCTCTTATCCCCAACGTTAAGAAAGAGGGGCTTCGTGGGGGAGTAATTTATCACGATGGTCAATTTGACGATGCCCGAATGGCGGTTTCAATGGCGCAAACAGCCGAAAATCATGGAGCTACGCTTTTAAACTATCTCTCTGTTGAGGGTCTGCTTAAGGATGAAACCGAAATGATTACGGGAGTCACTGCAAAGGATGAATTAAATGGAGATACCTACACTATTGAAGCCAAAGTGGTAATTAATGCCACGGGAGTTTTTTCTGATAGTGTTATTCAAATGGATCAGCCAGGAACACCGGCCCGTATCCGACCAAGTCAAGGAATACATCTGGTTTTAGACGGCTCATTTTTAGATGGCAAACATGCGATTATGGTTCCTCAAACCACCGATGGCAGAGTGTTATTTGCGGTTCCTTGGAATGATTATGTGGTTGTGGGTACTACAGATACGGCGATTGATTCTATTGATTTCGAGCCGAAGCCACTCGAAGAAGAAATTGATTTTGTATTAGAAAATGCAAACGCCTACATGAGTCGTATGCCTAAGCGAGAAGACGTTCTTAGTGTGTTTTCGGGATTACGTCCGTTGGCTGCTTCAAACAATGATTCAGAGTCTACTAAGGAGGTATCGAGACATCATAAGGTTATGGTAAGTACGAGTGGGCTGCTCAGTATTCTGGGAGGTAAATGGACTACCTACAGAAAAATTGCCGAAGACACGATTAATACAGCGATTACTGTTGCGGGGCTACCTGAACGAAAATGCTCTACCGAATTATTACCGATTCACGGCTATGACTATAATGCCGACTGGTCAGACCCTATGCATGCCTACGGCACTGACGCCGAAAAGATTCGAGAGTTAACTTATGGAAATGATTCGTTTTCTGAAGCATTTTATATCAGCCCGAACATGATTCATTGGGCGTGTACCGAAGAGATGGCCGTTACCCTTGAGGACGTTTTAGCTCGAAGACACCGAGGTTTATTCTTAAATGTGATGGAAACCTTAAGAATTGCCCCTGCAGTTGCTCAGCTCATGGCAGAATTCCTAAACAAGGACAAGCAATGGATATCTGAACAGATTCATGCTTTTGAAGAGGTTGCCTCCGCTTATCTTATTCCTTAAGACTTTGAAAGGTTGAATTGAAGTAGAATTCAGCTGAAGCCATTTTTTGCTCAACTTCGGTATCAATAGCCTTCAGTGTGGCTTCGATGAGCTTTGATTCTCTCGAGTTTACAAGGAAAAGCGAGCTTTCTCCGGCCTCGAACTTTTGTTGTTCTCCTTTAAAAAGAGTCGTGTAGTCAATAACCATGGAGTCGGCTAGGATACGTTGGCGAGAAAGCGATTCTGAGGCTGTATTTAGCGCGGCTAATTTATTTTTTAGTTCGATGTAAACACGCTCCTGTTCTAAGGTTGCATCCTGCAGTTTTAAACTGGCAAGCTTCAATGCCGAACGTTCTTTTCGCAAAAAGAGTGGAAGTGCTACTTTCAGTTTCGTAGTGCTATTATTGGGATCTAAAGCAAGATTGAAATTTTGACTCGGATCGGTCTCAGATAACCACTGATAGTCTAGGGTAACTTCGGGTAGGAGGTTACTTCGTTGAAGTCTTCTCTCAAAACGCTGGATATCTGTTTTGTATCCAAGGGCTCTAAGTTTTGGATGTGACTCTAAATCGATGAGATCGATGGAGAAAAGGGTTTTAAAATTCTCTTCAGACAGTGCAGGGCTTACTGCCCGGTTAATCTCAACGGGTGTGTCTTCAATCCACAGATAATTGGAAGCTTTAAGTGCTTTTTCTCTCAATTTTAGGCTAGCTTTCTCCTGGCTAAGGAGTCTATTTTGATAAGCAATTCGCGCTTCTGTAGTGTCGATTGCTGCCAGATCACCTGAAGTAAAACGATCTCTTACCCCATCATATCTGAACTTGGCGTTAGCGATGAATTCGTCAAAAACCTCATAGGCTTTATAAGCCCGATACCAATCAAGGTAGGCATCTGTAGCCTCAAGGAGAATTTCGTTCACTCGAAGTGCATTCTCCTCTTTTGCTTGGTCCACAAACCGCTTGGCTTGCTTTAGAGCTGTCATACGCTCGTTAGCGAGTAATCCTTTTCCCAAATCAATTGAGGCGCCGACACCGTAAAGTTGATCTCCACTTATGATATTCTCAGGGTTAATCAAGGCTCCTTCAGCTTCGCTAAATTGTCCTTTGAGTGTGAGGCCGTAATAAGTAGGTACTGAAAAGGTTGCACTAAGACGCTCGTAATAATTACTTCCTTTGAAGGTTTTATCGTTGAAGTCTGCTGCTAGCTTGGGATCGAAAGCACCTCTAGCTTTAAGTAGTTTGGCTTCGCTTTCACTCAGTTTGATGTCTGCTTGTTTTACGAGCGGATGAAAAGCCTTTACATAACCCAAGAATTCTTCTAAGCTCAGAGACTCTTGTCCCTTTACCGTTGAAGTAGTGCACAGAAAGACCGTCAGTAATAATGATAAAAGAAATCTACTCATTATTTAATCTTGATAGGAAGTTTAGGAGTTTTAGTTGCTTCTGGCTTATAATATTCTGGTGGGAAACCGTTGAGTTGTCGCCAAATTTCGTAACCGACAGGGACATTGTTAAGTAGTGCAATTGTACGTGCGCCTGAACCAATTCGAACTTCTTCGGGCCATGTATGATCTTCAGGATCTGGTGCTAATAGTACGCGATAGAGGTTGTTTTCGCTAATAAAGTTTTCAATCGCTACAACGCGTGCACCGTAGGTTCCGTAGGATACGTTTGGCCAACCACTAAAGACGATAGCAGGCCATCCGTCAAATTCAATTCTCGCTTTCTCTCCAACTTTGATCAGTGGCATGTCAATCGGCCTCACATAGGTCTCAACAGCCATTTGGTAATTATCTGGCATGATAGAAACTAAACGATCGCCCTCCTTAAATGTTTCTCCAATACCTCCCTTAATCGCTTTGTTGATAAAGCCTGATTGCGGAGCGACTACATATCCAAGATTAGCTCTTGACGTATAATTGGCAAGGGTATTCGATAGTTTAGCTACTTCACCTTCACCTTCAAAACGGTTCGATTTGGCAGTGGCTAATTCAGATCGTGTTTTCGATAATTTATCAGTAAACTCCGCTTGAATTCGATCGATTTCTATTCGTGCAATAGCGACCTCATTTTTGGCGTTTTGAAAATTGTTCTCTGACCCAATATACTTGGCTTCAGTTTCTCTAAGCTTCAGTCGTTTTTCCTCGACTTCACGAGTTGACTTTAGTCCCTTCTCGTAGAGACTCAATTCTCGATCTAAGCGAGTTTGAGCGATTGAGCGATCGGTCTTGGCAGCTTCGAATTTAATGCTGTCATTCTGCACATATAGAACGGTTTGGGACAGTTTATTTTTAGCTTGATTTAATTTGAGTTTTCGTTCTGACTCTAGTGCGGCTAATTGATCTTCTAGGGCATCAATCTTGTCTAAATAGGCAATAACCGCTCCTTTCTTTGCTTCGAGTTGTTCGTTGGTACGTTGCAATAATTGGGGGTCAAAATATTCGCTTTTAACCTCTGATATACGTAGGATGGTGTCTCCTTTGGTTACAAAATCTCCTTCACGAACAAACCACTCTTCAATTCGTCCAGGAATAGGTGATTGCACGGTTTGCGGACGCTTGTCTGGCTCTAATGTAGTTACATAACCTTGACCGGTAATATTCTGTGTCCAGGGTAAGAACATGAAGACAAATAAAATTGCGAAGAACACCAGTAAGAATCGATTGAATTGCTTGTAGTAATCAATACTAAAAATTCGATCACCTGATCGGTACTTATCAAAATCGAATTTTGGACTCGGCTTATTTGAGATATTTAGCATGATAGATTCGATTTAGTGCTTTTTACTTTTCCTTCTTCAAGTTCAATAAGTTCATGGCATCGGTTTGCCCAATAGTCGTTGGCACTGACTACCACTAATGTCCAGGGCTGATTTGGATCAGTGAGATAGTCAATAATTGATGTAGTTTCATCCTTGGTGAACTGATCTAGTGGATCTTCTAGCACTAGAACTTTTGGATGCTTTAAGATGGCTCTGGCTAAAAGAATCTTTTTGGATATCGTATAAGAAATATGCCTTCCTTCTGCTTGAATCTGAGAATCTAGTCCTTGAGGTAATTCTTTAATAAAGGCGTCAAGGCCAACTGTCTTCGCTACCTCAATAAGTTCCTTTTCAGAAACGTCGGTTCGATCAAAGATGAGATTTTCTCGAAGGCTGCCTTCAAATGGGGTTTGCTCAGAAAGTGACAGTCCTAACTGCGTTCGGTAGTGGTTGGGATGTATCGATTTTAAATTTTGATCATCTACAAAAACAGCCCCTGAGGTTGGGGTGCTCACCCCTGCGATTACCCGTAATAAACTAGATTTGCCAGACCCTGATGCACCTCTAAGCAGATAGGTTTTCCCTGCCTCAAAGGTCAAGTCAATTTGGTCTAGTATTGGGCGTTCTCTGTCTTTTACTAGGTAGCCGACTCCTTTGAGTTCTAATTTGAATCCGGTCGGATAATTCGGACGTTTTCCTTCTTGAGATTCAAGGTCGAAGTCAAGAACTTCACCTAATTTTTCAATAGATGTCAGCATATCGTAGAGTGTCTCTAGGCTGACGATGAGTTTTTCAACGGATGCGATCACAAGCAGAATAACGATTTCTGCTGCCACGAATTGTCCAATGTTCATTTGTTGATTGAGAACGAGAAGACCACCGATGACTAAAAGGCCTGCTGTTACAGCTACCTTGAAAGCAATCATTTTGATGTATTGAAACTTGATTACTTTGAAGTGCGCTTCACGCGCCCCGAGATAACCCTCGACTAATTCATCGTTTTTTGTCAGTGCTAGGTCGGTGTTACCTGACAACTTGAAACTGATAATCGATCGGGCGATTTCTTGAATCCAGTGGGCGACTCTATACTTGTATTTCGATTCAATAATCGAAGTTTCAAGGCCCCGCTTAACGGTATAACGAAAAACGAAGAACATTAAACTCAATAAGAAAATCCCGAAAAAGATGAAAAACGGGTGGTAGAATGATAATAGGACGAGCGCAAAAAGAATCTGAATCAGTGCGGTAGGTACGTCGATAAGAATCTTAGATAATCCTTTCTGGAGTGTAAGGGTATCGAAGAATCGATTCGCTAATTCAGGCGGATATAAATTACGAAGCTGACTCATTCGAATTCTTGGAAAGCGATAGCTCAGTTCAAAACTAGATCGGGTGAAAATACGTTGCTGAAGCGTTTCAATAATCCGCATCTGCATGATTTGTAAGGCTCCCGCAAAGGATACCCCAATGGTTACTAGGATCACCAAAATGATCCACGAGCTTGATATTTGAGCACCTTGAATGAGATTGATAATCGCCTGAACTCCTAGAGGTAGTGAAAGCGAAACTAGCCCTGCAAAAATGGCATAATAAAAGACCTGATAAATGTCTTTACGCTCGAGTTGAAACAGTCTAAAAAAGCGCTGCCATGTAGCTTTGGTATCTATATTCATAGTAATGTCTTTCTAACCAGATCGATCAAAAAGTCTTTTGGACCTTCGGCTCCAGTTTCGGTAATATTTTTAAAGTGTTCTCTCAAGAAATGCTGATAAAGCGCAGTCTCAACAATGGTACTCGCTAATGTTTTTGGGTGTTTATAATCAGGTGCAACCGCTTCAATCATCTCCCAAATTCTTGAAACTAGTCGTTTGTAACTCTCGAAACTACCTTCTTTATTTTCAAGATCTACTTGCTTGGTTAGAAATGATTTCGAGTTTTCATTAATCATGATACGATTAAGAGCACGCTCATCTACGAAGGTGAAATTAGAATCTTCTACTACCTCTCGACTAATAATTTCTATAGCACACTCTAATTTTGCTAATGGGTCTTTTAGACTAAAACTACCGATCACTACTTGGTACTCGAGCCATCCCCAATACCAAGAACACAGGTACATAAGCAGTTTGTGCTTGTTCTCAAAGTATCTATAAATCGAACTTTCGTTAGAGCCAATGGCTTCTCCTAATTTTTTGAAAGTGAATGCCTCAATACCCATTTCATCAATGAGACAAATGCTGTGTTCAATGATTCGCTTGCCGAGTTCAGAAGATTCAGGGTCTTTGATATAAACAGAGGCGGGAATATTGATTCGGAGGTTTGCAAGTAAACGATCCATAATTAATAATTTACTTTGCAAATATAATAGTAATACTATTAATATGAACTAAAACACCAATTTTAACCCCGCTTTAAGAGAATTGTTGAAGGTCTTGTGCAGAGGTTAAATCGGGAAGTTTCTCAAAGACAAGGTGACAGTAGACGCTTTTTGGTTGCTCTTTTATGGTAATTCTAATGGCCTCTGGCAATTCTTTTTCTCCGCGGGTGGGATGCACAGGGCAAGCTTGTAGTGCCTTATAAAAAGAACTTCCTTCAACTAAATTGAGATTCATACTTACTCTTAAATGGCCCTCCTTATCATAGAAATCTTTGTGTGTATGAATCGGAGGTTTTTCGATAATACCTTCAACAAAATTATGGTCGTCTACTTGAATTAAGGCGAAGGCGGCTATCCGTGAATCATCAAATTCGAGGTGCTTCGCCTCATAGGATATGATTGCATGAGGTGTCTCATGGTGAGTCAGAGCTTTTTTAAAGGCATTTCGACTGTAAAGGTTATCCCCATTAGCGATGATAAAGGAGCATTTTTGAAGTATAGGAAACTGTTCTAGGGCTTGCCTAACTGCATCTGCGGTGCCCAAAGGCTCTGGTTGGATGGCAAAATCGATGGTTACCTCTGGATTTGCCTTTGCAAAGTTTTCTTTCCAGAGTAGAAAATCTTGATGGTCAGAACTAGTGACCACGAAAATTTTTTCAATACCTGCAGCGATGGCTTCGGTGCATAGAAGGCTCAGAAGCGGGGTCTTTGTACTGCCTAGCTCGATGAGTGATTTGTGCCTTTCTAGCGCCTGTTTTTTACTGACTGCTGAAAGATTGATATCGTCTAGACTTTTCTTCATTCTCGAAGAACGCCCACCTGCAAGTATAACTAAAGGTCTCAATGATTCGTGATTTGAATGGGTTCTACGAATTTCGCTTTCTGTGCTAATACTGCGCTTATGATTTCTTCGTGATTTTCTTTTTGAGCGAGGATTATGAAGCATCCGCCTCCACCAGATCCCATTACCTTAACTGCTTTTGCTCCTGCATTTTTCGCTTCATTCATTTGAATGCGCATTAGCTCTGGGGTATTTTTAATCGCGGTGTCTAGATAGTATTGGTGGCGTTCTATTAACTGCTCTAGTTTTTGACTGCCTGTATCGTTTTTTGCTCCTTTTCTATAAAGGCTAATGGCCTCTTTGGTGATTAGATGATTTTCTATTGCCGCCTCGAAATAGGGAAATAATTGTTTAGATAGTTTACTGCCTATTCGTTGCACATCTTCTTTTTCGGCTAGTTTTAAAGAAAATTGAGGGTCGTATTGCTTAACTATTGCGACCGCTTCGAGGGCAAACTCTTTGGCTTTTCCTAGCACTCCAAGGGTTGATTTAGGCAGCCCAGAATGCGCGAGTAATAAGTCGTTATGAGGATTAACGAAGGCTTCGGTGTGTCTGGTTTCAGGTTCGATGAGCCGCAAACCACCGAGGGCACTGCTGTAGTGATCCATGATTCCGCCAGGTTCATTAAAAAATTCCACCTCTGCCTCATGTGCCCAGTTCGCAATTTGCAAATTACTTGCCTTAGTCTCTGTTACTTGAAGGATGAATCGTATGAAGGCGACAATTAACGCCGAAGAGCTTGATACTCCTGAATTTACCGGAATTTCAGAGTGAATCTTAATGTCGTAACCTGAGCTTAGCGTGATATGGTTCGCATGTAAAACCGCTAGGGTTGAACAGAGATAGTCTCCTTTTTCGACCTGAGAAGGTATTAGAGCAATTTGTTTATTTATTTTGAGATCGCTTAGGTTGAAGTTTAAAACCCCTTGCTGGTTTGGTTGGGCTTCGATATAAATATATCGATCGATGCTCGCTGCAATTACTGGGAGGTTAAGATAGTCTTGATGGTCGCCAAACAAACAAATCCTGGCGGGAGCTTTAACGCGAATCATATCCTAAAAATAGCAGAATCTGCCTGAACTTTTCTATCTTTTATCCTCTCTAAAACCAATCCATAATGAATCGAAGATCTTTTCTGCAAACCAGTAGTTTGAGTGCCGCCTCTGTAGGTGCGCTTTCTGTTTCTTGTACCGGAGCCTTAGGTAGTTTAACCGAAAGGCCTAGCGATCAAAAATATATGGGTGATTTTGCAGCCGAGCCCCTTGAAAAGGTTCGCGCGGCATTTATCGGCCTTGGTTATCGCGGAAAAGGCCATCTTGATTTCTTTGCTACTCTTGAAGGAACCGAGGTTGTGGCATTATCTGATTTGTATGAGGATAACATTGAGAAGAGTTTAGAGATCTTAAGTAAAAGTGATCGAGATACGACTTCGATAAAGAGCTACTCGGGTAGTGAGAAGGCTTGGTTGCAAATGCTCGATGAGGTGCGACCTGATGTGGTCTTTATTTCAACGAACTGGACCAATCATGCTCCCATGTGTATTGAGAGTATGAAAATGGGCGCACATGCCTTTGTGGAGGTGCCCATGGCACTGACTATCGAAGAGTTATGGGATGTAGTAAATACTTCTGAAAAGACCGGTAAGCATTGCATGATGATGGAGAATGTAAACTATTCTCGAGATGAACTCCTGTTTTTAAATATGTGCCGTCAGGGTGCGATCGGAGAATTATTACATGCAGAAGCAGCCTATATTCATGAGCTTCGTTGGCAGATGGATGAGGTAGATCGAGGAACGGGTTCTTGGCGAACCTATCACTATGCGCATCGAAATGGTAATTTGTATCCGACTCATGGCTTAGGTCCTGTGGCTCAATACATGAATTTGGGTAGAGGTGAAGATCAATTCAAACGATTGACCTCATTTTCAACTCCGGCCAGAGGCCGAAAGTTGTACGCGGAGAAAAACTATCCCGCAGACCACAAATGGAATGCTCTTGATTTTAAAGGGGGTGATTTAAACACTTCGCTGATTAAGACCCATCTCGGACGTACGATTATGGTTCAATGGGATGAAACTTCGCCTAGGCCCTATACCCGACACAATTTGATTCAAGGTACCAAGGGTATTTTGGCCGGGTTCCCAACCAGAGCTGCCTTTGACGGGGGTTTCGAAGGCTTAAGTGAAGACCATCACCGTTGGATTCAAGGTGAAAATTTGGAGAAGCTTTATGAAAAATATGATCATCCGTTATATAAGCGATTAAATTCTGCAGCAGCAGGCAGCGGACATGGCGGAATGGATGGCATCATGATGTATCGAATCGTCGAATGTCTTCAGAAAGGATTACCGCTTGATCAAAATGTTTATGAAGGTGCTCTTTGGAGTAGTGTTACTGAATTGAGTCAACGATCCGTCGCTAGCGATGGAATGCCTCAAGATTTCGCAGACTTCACCAGAGGTGACTGGAAGACCACACAGCCTCTGGCTATAATAGATTAAGGGTTGAGGAGATAAAATATCCGGCAATCACTATAATCAGACCTGCAATTCCTTGCAGAAGGGTAGCAAAGGTGTGGTAACGATAGGCTTCTTTGACGCTTAGGTTTCCGAACTGAGAGACAA
>ENA-OUOG01001686-OUOG01001686.1-marine-metagenome-genome-assembly--contig:-NODE-1686-length-24864-cov-7.486505_pt1 | contig 24864 bp, 34 predicted proteins | sample MGYA00248635_ERZ508505 | MGnify/ENA primary metagenome ERZ508505 (study PRJEB26176, sample SAMN06267871) | marine metagenome | isolation source: Saanich Inlet, British Columbia, Canada | place: Pacific...
AAGTAAGGAGCTGAGATGACGCAATTTGAAATGGCTGATAAGGATCAGAATGGTCACATCGACCAGGCTGAATGGGACGCAATGCAGCTCGAGTTCGAGCGCGAACGTCTAATCGATGAAAACAATGATCGAGATTCAAAGCGCAGAATGACCTGGTTTTGTCTGATCGGGATGCTGATTTACCCAGCTGGAGTGGTTTTCACTGAGCTGCTCGGCATCAACCAGGCATCGCAGCTGCTGTCATCGATGAGCACAATCTACTATCCATCGATCAGCCTGGTCGTTGGCGCGTATTTTGGATTCACTGCGCTGGCCAAAAAATGAAAAGCTGCGGGTACATCTATCACAAATCGATGTACATGACCGAATGTGGCAGTAAGGTCATATTTCGCCCGTCCATTCGGTGCGACAAATGTGGCAGGAAACCAATCGAGAAAGCGGAGATTCCAAATGTTAGGACTACTCGGGAGCCTGGTGGCTCCAGTGACTCAAATTCTGGACAAGGTGGTCGAGGATAAGGATCAGAAAAATGCCCTGGCTCATGAGATCGCGACACTGGCTGAGAAACAAGCGCATGACGCTGCAATGGCTCAGGTCGAGGTTAACAAAGCTGAGGCAAAGCATCGCAGCATTTTTGTGGCGGGCTGGAGGCCATTTATTGGATGGACTTGTGGTGTCGCTCTCGCTTATCACTTTGTCGCCCATCCTTTTATATTGTTTGCTGTCGCAGCTGCTGGAGTCACTATCCCGGAGCTGCCGACATTCGAGATGGACTCGCTGATGACTGTGCTCCTGGGGATGCTCGGCCTGGGCGGAATGAGATCGTTTGAAAAAGCGAAAGGATTAACTAAGTGAGGTTAGAGGATATGGATATTGATGCGCTGAAAAAGCAGCTGGTGCTACATGAAGGAATGAAGCTGACACCCTATCGCTGCACAGCTGACAAGCTGACCATCGGTGTCGGTCGGAATCTGGACGACATGGGGATCACAGAGAAAGAAGCTGAGTTCATGCTGGACACAGATATTCTGCGCTGCTGTGACGACCTGGATCGGAACATCAGCTGGTGGAGAGATCTCTCGGAAACCAGGCAGCGCGTTCTGGTCGATATGGTGTTCAATCTCGGGATCTCCAGGTTCATGAAATTCCAGAACATGATCGACGCCCTGGCAAATGGAAACCATGCCGGGGCAGCAGCAGAAATGCTCGACTCGAGATGGGCTGACCAGGTGGGGCAGCGAGCGCAGCGTTTATCCAGGGCAATGGAAACAGACGAGCTCGAGATCTAAAAAAAGGCCAGCAGAGGATGCTGGCCGAAGGGTAGTCATGAGAGGGAATCTCACCCTCTCAGTTTACTCTCAGAACGGTATCTCATCATCTTGCGCTGCAACAGGTGCAGGAGCAGCTTGTGGAGCTGCTTTTGCAGCTGGACGATACTGAGCCTGGGGATCTGTGGTCTCCTGGATCTCCTCTTTGGGCTCGAGCTTGAATGAGATGTACTTATCTCCTTTTTGGCTGGTATTAGTCCAGGCCGAAACCCAAAACTCCTGGCCATTCACTTTCGCTGATCCGCGCATTGAAGGCTGGCGATCATTCTCTTTTTTGTCATTCTTGAACAGCGATCCGCTGTTATCTTGTTGAACGTATGTGCTCATCATTTACTCCTTAAAAAAACTCATCTACATCATCAGCTGGTTGTGGTTCACCTTTAATCGCAGCTGTCAGCTGGTCAGCTGCTGATTTGTCGTCTGGCAGATCCTCGCCTTGATAAAGCGAGATGCCGAGCCCGTGCATCGCGCATGTTTTGACCAGGCATCGCTGCAACGATTTATTCACCTGGTCAGAGCCAGGATTCTGGACTGCTTTGTTCCGGTGATCGAGAACAGGCAGGATCTCGGTGTATTTCACTCCTTTGATCTCGACAGAGACCATGACAAAAGCGTATCCATTCTGATCGATCATGTATGGCTGCTGCCGACCATCGATCTCGAACAGATGTTTCTCGAACGCAGCATCTGGGAATGATTCTTTGACCATCGCCCAGCAGTTCGCCCAGCTGATGTAATTCAGCGAGCCTTTTTTCTTCACTTTTTCTCCAATCTTCTTGGTGTGAAGAATCGCGTAAACGTCATTCATTATTGATCTCCTGTTGATCAGGAACGTGGTTCCAGATCTCTTTTCTCTGGATTCGATAAATGGTGTGTTTGGTGACCTCAAACTTTTCCGCGATCTGCATCGGTGTCAGACCCTCCTCAAGGAGGGCTCTGATCAATACGACATCATCCTCGGTCAGTTTGGCTGTCGAGTGGCGGGATCGTTTCCCGCGCCATTCAATCACCTGACCCATCGATCCATCCTGGCACATCAAGAACCTGAATTTCATCAGGCAGCCCAGGCCATTGATCAGCTGCCTGGCACTGCCGGAAGGTCTCGAGGTCTTTTCGGTATTCATGCCGACCGAGATCGACCAGCTGCTGTGGCATCAAGTAGACACCGACCAGGAATGGAGCTGTCTTCTCGACCGCAATCAAGACAAAGCTGTTCGCTTCTTGGAATCGAGAAATCCCGTCCAGGTAGTAGGCAGCTTGAACGTGATAGCGAAAATTCATGACCGAGCGCAGAAATCCGCGAGGCGATGCGTCTGTGGTTGTTTTGAGATCGATCACCACACCATCGCTGCGAATCGCATCTGCGCGACACTTACAAGCCAGGCCATTGTCGTCCCAGAAGAAGCTGGACTCGATCTCAGCTCCATCGAGCAGCGAGCTGGCGATTGGTGACTTATCAACAGCGCGACCGATTTTCTCGACCAGGATTCCCTCATCATCTGTCATGATCTGTTTGCCGATATTGGCATCGATAAACGACTGCCAGGCTTCTTTCCCAGCTTTGGTTCTGCGATCGACAGCTGGCGCGTGAGCATAGGTGCTGCCGAAAAGCTCGCGCTCCAGGACTCGCATGTGGATCATCGATCCGAGACGCATTGCAGGAGTCTCATGTTTCTCAGCTCGAGGATTCAGTTTCTGATCCCAATAGACAGCGGGAGCCTTATGCACCAGGTCGAGACCTGATTTCGAGATCGCAGGATCTGCGTGATATTCCGAGTTGCTGAGCTCGGTGCTCATCATTTTTTTCATCATTTTTCCCTCTCTTTAGAGTTCCAACAGTATGCCGATGACCTTGCAAGTTTGCAAACATCAAAAAAGCTGTTTATCTTTACGACTGAATTACAACAAAGGAGCAAGCCATGGAGCTGCACATTGGAGCCAAAGTGACACTGGCTGGAAGTGAAAGAGAAGGGAAGGTCGTTAGGATCTATCACGGCAGAGATTATGTCGATGTTCGTTTAGATAATGGCGACCTGGTAAAGGTCAAAATCTGGGCAATCGAATCAATTCAGGAGAGCTGCTAATGGAAAACGTATTTTTGCTGCTGTATTTTCTAGTGCCATTCATCGGCATCTGCGCGGTGATGGCGTTCATTGAATCAAAGCTGGCAAAGCGGAAGCTGCCAGGCTTCCCGGCTGGTTATTTTACAGGGAGACCAGATGAACATCTGTGAGAGAATCCTGAGCGATATGCGTTCCAGGATCGAAAAGCTGTCGGTGACAGAGACTGCTGTGCTCGAGAAGGCCAGCGTCAATCATTCGACCTGGTATCGCTGGCACAAAGGCGAGACTGTTCCTCACCTGGCTGCGCTGATGCGGATTGATGAGGCTCTGAAGGAGCTCGAGAATGGAAAGTGATCAACTGACCATCGCGATCGATCCAGGCACATCTGGAGCCATTGCGCTCCTCGATGGGCGAGTTCTGATCGATGTCTGGGACATCCCGGTCGTGGAAGTGACTCGAGGCAAGACCAAGCGAAAGGAGATCGCAGCGCAGCTCCTGGCTGATGAGCTCAGAGAGTTCCAGGCCAAGGCCAAGGTCGTGGTCGAGCGCGTTCATGCGATGCCAAAGCAGGGCGTGATTTCTGTGTTCGGGTTCGGGCGTTCGTTCGGTGTGATCGAGGGCGTGATCGCTGGTCTCGGGATGCCGATCAAGTATGTTTCGCCAGCTGAATGGAAAAAGGCTCTCAGGCTCGGTCGCGAGAAAGAAGACTCGAGGGCAATGGCTCTCCAGGTGTGGCCAGAGATGTCCAAGCATTTTGCGAGAAAGAAAGACGCTGACCGAGCAGAGGCTGCACTGATCGGCTTGTTTGCCAATCAATAACAAAAAAGGGTGATGATGATGAGAATTTTGCTGTTGAGCATAATCCTGGCTGGGTGCTCCAGCCATCCTGTGACTGATCTCCGAGCATCTGGTGACCAGGCGCAGTTCTATCAGCGCGATGTGCGCGAATGTAAGAATCTGGCCAAGGAGGTCGCCTGGAGCTGGTCTTTTCACTATGACCGCGTGGTCGAGAAATGCCTAAAAGGTCGAGGTCACTCGATCCTGAGCGCGTGGGCTGATGGATAAAAACAGCCGGGAATACATGCTCTGGTGTGAGGCTGACATGATCTGCAACATGCGGAAGCTGTCAGAGCGCAGAGAGTATCTCGAGCGCATTGAGAAGCGCAGGGGCAAAAAAGCAGCCGATGAGCTGCGAGCCAAGGTGCAGGAAAGATGGAAAAAAAGAGCCCAGGGGTTCGGGCTCGAGAAGGGTTAGATGATTGGAATGAATAATATCACAGGAATCGATGTCGCACAGGCTCTGAGCCTACCAGGGCGCGTGTATATCGGGTTCGATGCAATTCGCGATCCTGAGAATCCGCGAAAGGTCGCAAAGAAGCCAAGATGCAAAGGCAAGATGGGTGTCGCAGCCAGTGACCCAGAGGATCTGTTCTGGAGCCTGGATGAGCTGCTCGAGATCGAGGGGCAGTATGTAGGGGTGAACATGAACCACCCGATTCTGTTACCAAATGACACAAAGCTGATCTGCATCGATGCCGACTGTAAAGGCCGGGCAGAAGGCGAGCCAATCCACCAGGCGATCAAGGATCTGAAATCCTGGGCGATCGAGCAGGGGCATCTTTATGAGACCAGCATCTCGAACCAGGGGTACCACATCTGGCTGACTGTCGATGCGACCCTAGAGCTCGCAAAGCTAAAGCCATTGAGCAAAGGCCAGGAGGTCGAGCTGTTTGGATTCGCCGGGCTCAAAAAGAACGTCCTGCTCACAGGAGCCAAGATGTCGGGTCAGCTGCAACTCGAGCCTGTTGACCTGGCAGCTGTGCTCAATCAATGCGGATTCGAGTTCGATCTGCCTGAGCTGCCACCAGTGATCCAGGAGCGCAAATTCGAGACCACAGCCAACGATGTGATCGACGCGTTTAATGCGAGCCATGACACAGCAGCTGCGCTCGAGGGCTGTGGCCACTACAAGCGCAAAGGCGAGGACTTTATCCACCACAGCTCCACCAGTGGCATCCCAGGGGTTAAGAGGCTGCCTGATGGCCGATACTATTCGCACCACAGCGAGGCGACCGATCCGCTGTCGGGCTCGAGAGGATCAAGCCAGCCAATCTCAGCTTTTGATGTGTTCGCGGTGTACCAGCATCGCGGAGACTATAAAATGGCGATCAAAGACGCAGCGGAGATGCTAGGGTTTGCACCAATCAAGAAAAGCGCACTCGAGGCGTTCACAATCAATGAGGAGATCTCGGATGAGCCATCGATCAAGGTTCTGCAATACGCTGAATTTGCAAAAGCTTATAAAGCAAAATCCTATCTCATCGAGAACATTATCGAAGAGGGCAGACTCTACACCCTCACTGCTCCAACAGGCACAGGCAAGACTGCGATCGCTCTCTGGCTCGCTGAGCGAATCGCTCGAGGCGAGAGTTTCGGTGGAATCGAGGTTGGCCAGGCAGGGGTTCTGTTTCTTGCGGGTGAGAATCCTGACGATGTACGCACACGCGCTATCGCTCAGTCTGAAGCTCACGGTGTGGATATGTCGGAAACTCCGCTCTATTTCATCGAGGGCGCGTTCCACCTGGGAGCACAGATGGAGCAAATTAAAACGATCCTGGCGGAGAGACCACAAATCAAACTGGTGGTCATAGACACTCTCCAGGCGTTTTTTATGGGCGACGACTCCAACAGCAATGAGCAGATGAAAGCGATGGCCATGATCCTCAGACGTATCTGTCAGCTAGGGGTCGCTGTGATCGTCCCAGCGCACCCGATCAAGAATCCCAGCAAGGAGCGCAATGAGCCCTATGGCGGGGGCAGCTTTGTGAACGAGATCGATGGAAACCTGGCGATCTGGAACACTGACGGGATCATTGATTTCTACTGGTGCAAGAAGTTCCGGGGCAACTTTGAGCCTTTCAGCTTTGAGCTGTTCGAGCATCGCATCCAGGCGGTTCAGGACGCAGCAGGAAAGCCGATCGACACGATCCTGGCCAGGCTGATCGACGACCAGCGAGAGAAAGAGCTGTTCAAGGCTGCGCGATCTGCTGAGGATGATGTGATCGTGGCACTGTCACTCAATCACGGGGCGAAGACGCAGACCGACCTGGCTCGAGCAGCTGGTCTGCTGGATGGCAAAGGCAATCCACAGAAGATGAAGGTGAAGCGCGTTTTGGCCAAACTGATGGCCGAGAGATTGGTCATGCAAAACAGAAATGGATACCACCTGACGCAGCAGGGAAAGGATCAGCTGCGCTTTATTGATGACAGTTTCAGTGACTCGAACCAGGCGTTCTAGCCCCTGTTACTTTTTTGTTACGAGTAACATGTTACTTTTTCTTGTTACTTTTGGGGTTAGCCCCCTGATTTTTAGGGGGTCTAGAATGGCTGGAGACAGCGTAATCACTGGGCTGAATCGGTATCGAGTAACATGTTACCGATTTATGTTACCAGAGGGCGTTAGCCCCTCTGAGTAACAGTAGCCTTTTATATTATATAGGGGGTGTTACTTTTGTGACTTTTACGGCCAATAGAATCAAAAGAATGGGCAGGGATGAAGTTGAACAGGCGATCGAGGTCGCGCATCTGGTTTCGATGGGTGAAAACGATGTTTCGCTCCTGGACGATGGCAGAGCACTCTGGATCGTGCCGAGCAAGATGAGATCGGAAAGGATGTATTCCGATATGCAGCTCCTGGAAAGATTCAGGAGATAATAACGGCCAGCCGAAACTGACCGGGCTGTTTGAGGGCAGCCAGGATAATTCTAACAGAGGGAAAGATAATGGATCTGCATGAGATGAGCGATAAGCTCAAACTGGTGAAAGAAGAAGCTGAGGCGTATGCTGAGGAAAACGTCCGATTGAGGATATTGATTAGGGAGATTCTGCGCGACATGGAGAAATTCAATCGCAATCTGAATCAGATCATTGATGACTTGGAGAGGAACAGCTGATGGCACTACCAGTAATCGCAGCGAGGATCGTCGTCGGTCGCGCTGTCATGAGCTCGAGAAACCAGGGCATCGCAGAGGAAGCAGCTGGGCTGTCAGGTGCGAGCCTGGGCAAAATGGATTTCGATGTGCGTGGCAACATTAAAGAGTTCACGCGCAGCCTGAATCGTTTGCAGAAAGAGCAGCTGCCATTCGCTGTCAGCCTGGCACTGAATGAGACAGCAGATGATGTCAGCCAGGTGCAGCGCAAACAGGCCGAGCGTCTGTTCGACAGGCCGACTCCTTTCGTTCTCAATGGGCTGAGCACTACTCGAGGAAAGTTCCGAGGGAAGCGAGCGACCAAGCGGAGACTGATCGCCAGCATCATCCCAGGCTCTGCTCGAGGTGGTCTCGATGCAGCGGGCAATCGCATCCAGGATCTGTTAAAGCTCCAGATCGAGGGTGGCACTCGGACACCAAAGGGTCGGGCGATTGTTGTCCCGACTAAGCTGGCCAAGACCAATAAGTATGGCAACTTGCGAAACAAGCAGGTCGCCAGGCTCGCGGGACAAAAGACGACATTCTCTGCCGGGCAAGCCGAGGGAATGAAGCCAGGTCTCTATCGACGCCAGGGCAAAGGCAAAGCGATCATGCTGGTCGCGTATGAGCCAGTCGCTAACTATCGGCAGCGGTTCCCGTTCTACCGGATCGGAGAGGGCGTGGTCGGATCGAAGCTCAGGCGTAACCTGGACAAGGCGATGGCTCGAGCTATGAGGACGCGACGATGATCCAGATCAAAAGGTACTTCTGGGTCGAACCAATGCGGGTGATTCGCGACCGCATTATTTAATGTGTGTGACTTAATCACATTGGGTTGTTTTGTTTTACGACATTTTGGAACGAATACCCGGCTGTGAGCAGCTGCTATTCGATCATTTGAGGCATGAATGAGCGTAATGAAAAAAGGACGCATCTGTGGCGTCAATGAAATCGCTGAAACTTTTGGTGTCAGCGCAACGACTGTTGATACATGGCTGAGGAACGGTGCTCCTTACGTTAAGCAGGGCAGCAAAGGCAAAAGCTGGGAGATCAACACAGCCGAGATTTCTAAATGGCTGCGTGCCAGGGAGTTGGAGCTAAATGGTTTAACGAGCGAATCAGGCGATGAGCTCAAGAAGCGGAAGCTGGCAGCTGAGACTGGCAAGGCCGAGCTCGAGCTCGCGAGAGCAGCTGGTTGGCTGATCCCAGTGAAGGTGCTCGAGGCCAGGCTGTCGAATATGTTCGCCCAGGTCAAAGTGAACATGCGGAACATTCCGCATCGCCTGGCTGGAGATGATGATGAGCTGAAGCAGCGGATGATCCTCGAGATCGATCTGGCTCTCGAGCATTTGGCACAGATGGATCTGTTCGCAGAGGATGAGATCGATGAGACTGACTGAAGATGAGGTGTGTGATCGATTCGCGAATCAGGATGGTATGCGCGAGGCGATTCGTAAATCTCAGAATCACTTTCGGCCACCACCGAAGCTGCTGCCGAGTGAATGGTCGGAGAAAAACATCTATGTCCCGATTGGGAACGCGATCCCTGGTCTGATCCGATTCGACAATGCGCCTTATCAGCGCGAGCCTTTGGACATGACTGCTGATCCCAGCTGCACCAGGATCACGCTGATGTGGGGAGCTCAGGTCGGAAAGACGATGCTGGCACTCTGCGCCCAGGCGTATCGGATCGCGCAGAATCCACAGAGCCAGATCATGATGCAGCCAAGCCAGGGCGATTTGTCCACCTGGCTCGAGACCAAGTTCAATCCGCTGATCGAATCAAACGACACACTCCAGGAGTTAGTTGCGAAGCCGAGAGCTCGAGAAGGCGTGAACAATCAGCGCATGAAATCCTATCCTGGCGGATTCTTGATGTTCTCCTGGTCTGGATCGCCAAAGACGATGCGTGGTCGATCCGCTCCTTTCATCGTTTGCGATGAGGTCGATGGATACGACATGACTGGCGAGGGACATCCAGTCTCTCTGCTTTGGCAGCGAGCTGCGACCTATGGTGACCAGCGAACGCTGCTCGAGATCTCGACTCCGACCATCAAAGGCTCGAGCTGGATCGAGACCGCGTATGACCAGGGCGATCAGCGGAGATTTCACATCGAGTGTCCGCACTGCCAATTCGAGCAGCATCTGCAATGGTCGAACGTATCCTGGCCAGAGGATGAGCCAGAGAAAGCGGTTTACGCTTGCTCGAGCTGTGGTGTTGCGCTGAACGACAGCGAGCGAATCGCTGCAATTCGCAAAGGTCGCTGGATCGGGGAGCGAGAGTTCAAAGGTCATGCGAGTTATCACCTGAATGAGCTGTACAGCTGTTTCAGACGATTGGGCGACATCGCGCAAAGTTTCCTGGAGAAAAAACGCGCTGGTGATCTGCAATCGTTCATCAACGTGAGCCTGGCTGAGACCTGGGAGGAGGGTGGCGACAGTGTGGATGATCACAGTCTTTTGGCCAGGCGCGAGGATTGGGGCGAGGAGCTGCCAGATGAGATCGTGCTGCTGACTGCCGGAATCGATACTCAGGACGATCGGCTCGAGGTCGAGATTGTCGGATGGGGCAAAGGTGAGGAATCCTGGTCTGTCGATTACAAGGTGATTCATGGCGACCCGGCTGGCTCGAGAATCTGGAATGAGCTCGACCAGGTGCTCGCGACGACCTATCGCAGAAAGGATGGCGTCGAGTTGATAGTACGCAGCAGCTGCATCGACTCAGGTGGTCACCATACTCAGTCTGTCTATTCATACGCCAAGATCAGAGATGGGAAGCGGATATTCGCGATCAAGGGTGTCGGTGGTGAAGGCCGACCGCTGGTCTCGAGGCCGACCAGGACAAACATTGCAAAGATCAAGCTGTTCAGCGTGGGGGTCGATACTGCAAAGGAGCTGCTGTATTCGAGACTCAAGATCGATGATCCTGGTGATGGCTTCTGTCACTTCCCGGCACATTACGACGAGGAGTATTTCAAGCAGCTGACAGGCGAGGCTTTGGTGACTAAATGGGTGCGCGGTCACAAGGTTCGAGTGTGGAAAGCGCAGCGCAGACGGGTCGAGGCTCTTGACTGTCGAGTGTATGCTATGGCAGCTATGGTGATATTATCGCCAAACTTGGATACAATAGCGGAAAAGCTGTCTGACCGAGCTGAGAAACCACAGCAATCGCAGAAGCCACAGCCTTTGATGAGACAACGACCGCAGGGCGGTTTTGTGAACAACTGGAGATAATATGGCCAATTTGTTCGATGCTGCGAACGCGCCCGAAGGCGAGCCAACGATTGTCACGGTCGGAGATTTCATTCAGTGGAAGCGCAGCGACCTGGTGGATGATTATCCGCCAGCTTCTTACACTGCCACCTATGTCGCCAGGATCACTGGTGGCGGATCCAATGAGATCCAGCTCACTGGCACAGATCAGACGACTCACTATCTGTTCACTGTGCCATCTGCCGATTCTGATTATTTCAATCCCGGTTATTATCACTGGCAGCTCGAGATCGTTCGGAACAGTGACTTAGAGCGAATCGTGGTGGACACAGGCACTTTTACTGCTCAGGTCGATCTTGATGTCAATCAGAGCGATCCTCGGACTCATGCAGAAATCATGGTCGATAAGATCGAGAGCATCCTGGAAGGACGCGCTGATTCAGATGTCGCCAACTACTCAATCAAGGATCGCAGCCTGACCAAGCTCAGCATCGATGAGCTGCTGAGGTGGCGCGATTACTATCGACTGGAATTCCGCAAAGAGAAAACAGCTCAGCTGATCGCCAAAGGCGAGACAACAGGCGTGACTGTCAAAGTGAGGTTTTGATCATGGGGCTGTTTGATCGGTTCAAAAAGAAAAAGCCTGTGATGAAGCGGGGATTCTACGCTGCGAACACAGGTCGCCTGTTTGCTGATTTCATTACATCCTCGAGATCTGCCGACTCTGAGATTCGCGGAGCTCTCCGAGTTATCCGCGATCGCTGCCGAGAGAGCGCGAGAAACCATCCCTATTCGAGACGATACATCCAGATCCTGACTAGCAACGTGGTCGGGTCGAATGGCGTTCACTTTCAAAGCAAAAAGCGGAATCCTGATGGATCGCTCGACGCGCCAGGGAATCGCCTGGTCGAGGAAGCGTTCCGCGATTGGTCTCGCTTTGGCCGATGCACTGTCGACGGGAAACTGAGTTTCCAGGCAGCGCAGCGTCTGTTCATCGAGACCTGGGCGCGAGATGGCGAGGTGCTGATTCGCCTGGTCAAAAACATGCGAGACAACGATCACGCTTTCGCGATCCAGTTTTACGAAGCGGATTATCTCGATGAGGAATACAACACCAAGCTGACCAATGGTCGCGAGGTGCGGATGGGCGTCGAGCTCGATGAGATGAAGCGTCCAGCTGCGTACTACTTGTTCGCAGATCATCCGCATCATTCAGACGGGTTCGGCACTGATTACACCAAGCGGAAGCACATTCGGGTTCCAGCGAGCGAAATGATTCATGCGTACATCCAGGAGCGTCCTGGTCAGACACGAGGCGTTCCACCTATGTCGAACGTCCTGCCAAGGCTGAAGATGCTCGATGGATACGAGGAAGCTGAGCTGGTTGCTGCTCGAGTGGGCGCATCTGCAATGGGATTCATTACGTCACCAGGTGGCGATGGTTACATGGGCGACGATCTGGACAACGGCACTCCGATCATGAGCGCAGAGCCAGGCACTTTCCAGCAGCTGCCAGCTGGCATGGATGTGAAAAGTTTTGATCCTGATCATCCGACCACAGCGTTCAGTGATTTTGAAAAAGCGATTCTGCGCGGTATCAGCTCAGGTTTAGGCGTGAGCTATGTGTCACTGTCGAACAATCTCGAGGGCGTATCGTACAGCTCGATCCGCCAGGGCGTGATGGAGGAGCGTGATCATTTCAAGATGCTCCAGGCGTTCATGATCGAGCAATTCGTTGAACCAGTGTTCCGCGCCTGGTTAGACAGCGCGATGATGGCTGGCACAGTACAGATCCCAGCTTATCGGTACGACGAGTTCGCAGCTGCGACCCGGTTCATCCCTCGAGGATGGCAGTGGGTTGACCCACAGAAAGAGATCGCAGCGAACGTGAACGCGCTGAACAATGGTGTCGTCACTCTCCAGGATATTCACGCGCACTACGGGCGCGACACTGAGGAAGTGTTTGAACAGGTGCAGCGCGAGCGCGACCTCGCTGCTCGATACGGGATCTCGATGAATTTCGAGCCATTCGGTGATGTGGCGAAAGCTGCAATGCCTGGAGAGCCTGATGCCGATTTATAAAGGCGTCGAGCTTCCGACCAGGCCGACCGAGGGCATGAAAGAGGAAGCCAGACGATACGAAGCCTGGCGCGAGGAAGGTTACAAAGGCGGGACAGCTGTTGCAGCTGCTCGAGCGAATCAGATCCTTGCGGGAGATTATCTCTCGGTGGATACTGTAAAAAGGATGCACAGTTTCTTTGCCAGGCACGAAGTGGACAAAGAAGCTGAGGGATTCCGACCAGGCGAAGATGGTTATCCGAGCCCTGGTCGGGTGGCATGGGCAGCGTGGGGCGGTGATCCTGGGCAAAGTTTTGCGAGGCGAATTGTGGAACAGATTGAAAACATAGATGAGCAGGATCGCGACCAGGGAGTTGATCTGGAGTATCGCGCTGTCACTATCGATAACGCGGATGTCGAGGAGAGAACAATGGATCTCTCGGTATCCTCAGAATTTGGCGTCGAACGTGAGTTCGGGATGGAAGTGTTGAGCCATGATGATGGCGCGATTGATATGTCGCGCTTGAACAACAAAGCTCCGCTGCTGCTCGATCACGATATGCGCCAGCAGATTGGTGTCGTGGAAAAGGCATACATTGACCCAGAGACCCGCAGACTACGGGCGACTGTGCGTTTTGGAAAAAACGCTTTGGCCAGTGATGTTCTCCAGGACGTCAAAGATGGGATTCGCACCAATGTTTCTATTGGCTACCGAATCCTGGATATGGAAAGAATGAATGACAGCAGCGGGACGGTTGTGGTGCGTTCATGGCTTCCGCATGAAATCTCCGTAGTCAGTGTCCCTGCCGATCCAACGGTCGGATTTGGGCGCAGCCTGGAGAAAGCAGCAGAGAAATCTGAAACCAAAACTTTCATTGAGGTGAAAACAATGAGTGAAATCAATACTGATGAGCTGAAGGCTCAAGCTGCTGAAGCTGCGAAGCGTGAATTCCAGCAGACAGCAAAAGAGATCACAGCTTTGGCTGTGCGTCACAATCGTCGCGACCTGGCTGACAAGGCCATCACAGACGGTCTTTCGATCGATCAATTCCGGGGTATGCTCCTCGACAGCTTGCCAGAAGGTAAGCCACTCGAGCGCACAGCTGGCGACATCGATATGACCCAGAAGGAAGTTCAGCAATACTCATTCATGAAGGCTGTTCGCGGTCTGGTGAATGGATCTGGCTTGACTGGATTCGAGAAAGAGATGTCAGATGAAATCGCAAAGCGTTCTGGCAAAGAAGCTCAGGGCTTTTATGCTCCTGATGCGTTCTGGGCTGGTATCGGCAAGCGTGATTTGACTGTTGGCACAGATTCAGCTGGTGGCTTCTTGCGTCCAACTGATCACTTGGGCGACCAGTTCGTTGACGCGCTGCGTGCTCGCACTGTGCTCTCAAACGTAGGTGCTCGCTTCCTGTCTGGTTTGAAAGGCGATGTTGCGATTCCTAAGCTGGCTGGCGGTGCTGCTGCTGCGTTCGTTGGTGAGAACTCAGCTGTTGCTGAGCAGAATCCAACATTCGCACAGATCACAATGTCTCCAAAGACATTGGGTGCGTTTGTCGACATCTCTCGCTTGCTCATGATCCAGTCTGATCCATCTGTTGAGCAGATCATCCGCGATGACCTGTTGAACGCTTTGGCACAGAAGATCGAAGATGTGGCTATCGAAGGCGGTGCAACTAACGAGCCATCAGGCATCCTAGACACAACAGGCATTGGCTCTGTTGCTCTTGGAACTAACGGTGCAGCTCCGACTTGGGCATCAATGGTGAACCTGGTTCGCGAAGTTGAGCAGGACAACGCTGCGATCAATGCAAACTCGCTGCGCTTCTTGACCAATCCAAAGGTGAAGGCGAAATTGAGCCAAACATCTAAGGTCGCGAGCACAGACTCTGTGATGATCATGGATGATCCTTGGACTTCACTCTATGGCTACGGCATGGAAGTGACTTCTAATGTTCCATCTGATCTGACAAAAGGCACTGGTAGTGCATTGTCAGCAATGATCTTTGGTGACTTCAGCCAGCTGCTGATCGGTTTATTCTCGACAGCAGACATCCTGATCGATCCATACACAGGCGGAGCTGCTGGTACAGTTCGCATCCGCGTCATGCAGGAAGTGGATTGTGGTGTACGTCACGCGCAATCGTTTGCTGCAATCACTGACATGATCACCACCTAAGTGATCAATGGCTGACGGGGCTCTCTGAGCCCCTGATGCTTTGAGGAGATTTGACATGAAACTGATCGCAACACGAGGTGTCCGGGTCGCTGGCGTAAGTTATGAGCCAGGTGATCTGATTGAAGTTGATGATCGCTCTGCGACTGAGCTCCTGGCGTCTGGCAAGGTGATCCCGACTGATTCGGTTGATCGCTCGATCGGGCTCAATACAGAGACCGCTGCTCCGCTAAAAGCTAAGACAAAGCGCACTACTACCACCAGGAAGAAAAAGGCTGACTGATGGCTGTTGAGACCGCTGACGACCGCTCATATTTTGTCTCCATCGATGATTTCGGTGTGACTGGCACATATACACCAGCTGGCGGTTCTGCGAGCTCGATGAGCGGTATATTCGACAACGATTTTGTCGAGGTCGATACTGGCGGTTCGGTTTCATTTGCACAGCAGCAAGCGACATTCATGTGTCGGACTGCTGATGTGTCAGCTGCTGCCGAGGGAGATTCCTTGGTGATCGGTGGCGAAACTTACATCATCCGCATTGTGCAGCCTGATGGCACAGGCATGACCAATCTGATCCTGGAGCTCCAGTAATGGCACACGTTCGCAAACAGATCAGAGACGCTGTGGTGACAGCTCTCACAGGTTTGACGACCACAGGATCGAATGTTTTCGCGACTAGGGTGTATCCGCTGGCATCTGCGAAACTGCCTGGTCTCTGCATTTACACAGCAGCGGAAGATGCTGAGCTCGAGATCATGGGCTCGAGCAGGACATTGATGCGCTCTCTCGATGTGATCGTGGAAGCGTATGCCCAGGGAACGACCACAGTGGACAATTCCCTGGATCAGATCGCACTCGAGATCGAGGAGGCACTTGCTGCCGATTCGGGTGTCGATGCCCTGGTGAAAGATATATACTTGACCAGAACAGATATTGATTTGGATGGCGGTGAAAGTGAAAAGGTCACTGGTGCTGCCAGACTAACATTCAGAGCCGTCTATCGGGTGGCCGAGAATGATGTTGAAACTGCCATCTAAAGGAGACTGAAAATGGCTAATCATGTAGGAAAAGACGGGCTGGTTAAGATCGGCTCTGACACTTTGGGCGAGCTCCGCACTTGGTCTTACCAGGTCTCAGGTGAGGTGATCGAGGATTCAGTGATGGGCGACACAGCTCGCACATACAAGCCAGGTCTAACCACCTGGTCTGGAACAGCTGAGGCGTTCTGGGATGAAGCTGACACAGCACAGACCGCTTTGACAGCTGGTGCTGAGATCACGCTGAGCTTTTATCCAGAAGGTGCAGACACTGGCGACACTTATTACAGTGGTTCTGCGATTGTCACTGAGGTGAGCTCGACTGCCACAATGGATGGCATGATTGAAGCATCATTCTCATTCACTGGATCAGGTGCTCTGACTTCAGCAACAGCGAGCTAATACATGAAAGCGATTGACCGAGCGAAAGCTCATTTTGAGGCACTCGAGGAGCGCAGCATTGCGATCCCAGAGTGGGGCGATGACGGTCAGCCATTAAAAGTTTACTGCAAGGCTCTGACTCTCCAGGAGAAAGCCAAGCTGTACAAAATGGCTCAGGACAACGATTTACTGTTGTTCGTTTATGCGATCATCTACAAAGCACTGGATGAGAATGGCGAGAAGCTGTTCAGCCTGGAAGATAAAAAAGCACTGGCAGAAAAAGCTGATGCTGATGTTGTCGCCAGGCTGGGAGCTTTCATTCTGTCTGGAATGGATGTGGAAGATCAGGAAAAAAACTGAGGAGCGATCCTGACCTGTTCGCGCAGTATGCGCTCGCTGACCGATTAGGAAAGACGCTGGCAGAGATCCAGCTGATGTCCGACAGCGAATTCTCAGGCTGGATCGCTTATCTGCACATAGTGAGCGAGAGGCGAAATGGCTAGAAATGTACAGTTTGACATTCGAGCGGTCGATAAAACTGCTCAGGCTTTTCGATCAGTAAAGCAGCGGGTCGGTGGACTGACTAAATCCATTTTCTCTCTCCGAAACGCACTGGCTGGAGCAGCTGGTGCGATGGCATTTCAGAGCCTGGCAACTGGTTCTGACAATCTCCTGAAATTCAGTAATCGAGTCGGAATCTCTGTCGAGGCTTTGTCGGAGCTGAAATTTGTGGCAGAAATCGCTGGATTGACAGTGGAGCAGTTCACGATGGCGATGCAGCGATCTACTCGCAGGATCGCGGAGGCTGCCCAGGGGACGGGCGAGGCCAAGGATGCGCTGCGCGAGCTCGGTCTCGATGCCAGCAAGCTGGTCGCAATGAGCCCAGATCGGCAGCTCGAGGCTATCGCTGATGCGATGCTGGGTGTCACTAACCAGGCAGACAGAGTTCGCCTGGCGATGAAGCTGTTCGACTCTGAAGGTGTGGCGATGATCCAGACCATGCAGGGTGGATCGAAAGAGATCAGGCAGCTGCGAAAAGAAGCAGAGGCTCTCGGTGGCACACTCTCAAAGAGCGAGGCCGAGGATTTTGCTGCTTACAACGACAGCCTGGTCAGACTCAAAACATCATTCGGGAATCTCGGGAAGGCTCTGAGCACTGTGTTGTTGAGGCCGATCCAGGCGGTGATTGATGGTCTGGCGATGTTCTTTGGCTGGCTGGCCAAGATTATCCGCAAAGGAGCTGAGTTCCTGGGACTGACCGAGAAACAGGCAGAGGCTGTTCAATCCCTGGCTGATTCGACCAAGGATGGCACAGAGATCGTGATTCAATATGGATCAGCTCTCGAGGAAGCCAAGCTGGTTTCTGAGGAAACTGGTATCACATTCCGCAAACTAGGCGAGGAAGTGAAGTTTGTCGGAATGACGATGGACGATGTGGCAACGAGCAGCATCCAGAATCTCGAGGATGCACTGGTTTCAGTGATTGATCAAAGCAGCTCATTCCAGGATGCGTTCAAGAATGTCGCTCGATCTGTCGTCTCAGATATGGTCAGAATGGCAATCCAGGCAGCTGTCACGAGTCGTCTGATGAACGCTCTGATGGGCAGATCATCAACAACGATTTCGACTGTTGCTGGATATACAACTGTCGGTGCTGGTGCTCCAGCCAGTTCACCTGGATCTGTGGCGCACTTTGAAGGTGGCGGATACACAGGAAAAGGTGCTCGAGCTGGTGGCGTCGATGGTCGCGGTGGATTCCCTGCCATCCTGCATCCGAACGAGTCGGTCATTGATCACTCTCAAGGTCAGGGCATGGGTGGCGTGAATGTCACGTTCAATGTTTCAACAGGCGTGGCACAGACTGTTCGAGCTGAATTAGTGTCGCTGCTGCCACAGATCACAGAGGCAACGAAAAACGCTGTGGTCGATGCAAGAAGGCGTGGCGGGTCATTCTCCGCTGCGTTCGGTGGATAAAAATGGCTGAATCCTATCCTTTAGACTTTCCAACGACAGTAGGCATCGCTAGGGTGCGAATGACTGCGCGATCTGTGGTCGGCATTGCATCATCTCCTTTCACATTCTCGCAGCAAGTGTACAGACACCAGGGCGAGCGGTTCGAGGCAGATATTACGCTGCCAGCGATGAACAGAGCAGAAGCTGAGGAGTTCAATTCGTTTCGGCTGCGCTTGCGCGGATCGTTCGGGACATTCTTGTTCGGTGATCCAGCAGCTGCGACTCCTCGAGGATCGGCTGCATCAACTCCTGGCACTCCTGTCGTCAATGGTGCATCGCAGACAGGCGACAGCCTGGCGATTGATGGGCTGCCATCGAGCGCGACAGGTTATCTCAAGGCGGGCGATTACATTCAGCTCGGGTCAGGTGCAGCATCGCAGCTCCACAAGGTGCTCGAGGATGTGGACTCGAACGCAAGCGGAGAGGCGACTCTCAATATCTATCCAGCACTGAGATCGTCTCCGAGCGATGGAGCGACTGTCACAGTCTCAAATGCGAAAGGCGTTTTTCGCCTGGCGTCCAGCGATATGTCCTGGGATGTGAATGAGGCTCTGATTTACGGAATCACACTCGCAGCTGTCGAGGCTCTCTGATGAGCAGATCAGGAGCACCAAGCGGATTCAACCAGGCAGAGGTTCGCCCGTTTTTTGCAGTGAAGCTCGAGTTCGATTCAGGGACGCTGCGATTCTGGAATGGCTATCAGCAGATCACGATCAATTCCGAGACCTACCAGGGAGCTGGTTCTCTGATCAGTATCTCTCCAATCGAGGAAACTTCAGAGATCAAAGCAGCCGGGACATCGATTGTGCTGCAAGGTCTCTCGACTGACATCATCAGCATCGCGCTGACAGAGAATTATCAGAACAGGAACGCGACGATATTCACAGGAACGATCACAGAGGATCTGACTGTGAGCGCATACCAGGCGTTCAAAGGTCTCATGGACACCATGCAGATCGCAGAGAATGGCAGTACAGCGCGAGTTGAGCTCAATCTCGAGAACAGACTGATCACGCTCGAGCGACCAAGAATTATCAGATATACCAGCGAGGAGCAGAAAACGCTTTTCCCTGGTGATTTAGGTTTGGAATTTATTGATGACATCCAGGATCGAACAATCGAATGGGGCAAATCGTCGGAAGCATAACTGGCGGTCTCTCCTCGATGAATATGTGAATCGATTCAGGAATGAGAAGTTTTGCTATGGAAAGCATGACTGTCTCACGTTCGCGCTGCGCTGGGAGCGACTTGCAACTGAGAACAGCCGATTCCTGGATGCGTTTTTCGTTTACAATACTAAAGAGCAAGCTGAGGAGCTGATCTGCCAGCATGGGATGTACGATGTTTGGGAAGTGGTCAGCTCGAGGCTGGAACAGACAGAGCGACAATTTTTGCAGAAAGGCGACATTGTTGCTCACATCCAGCGCGGTCAGCTGACAGTGGGGATCTGTCTCGGCAAGTATTTTGTCGCGCCAGGTGCAAAGAGACTGATGTGGCGTCCTATGGATCGAGCGCATCATGGCTGGAAGGTGTGAATGGCTGATACTGTCGAAGATATTGTCGAAGGCGCGGTCGATGCGGTCACTGATCCGGTCACGCTGGTCACAGCTGCTGTCGCGTTTTACTTTGGTGGTCCGACTGCTGCGTATCAGGTGCTCGCAGCGTCTGCTGCGTCCGGCGCGGTCACAAAGGCGACCATGCCGAAACCACCATCTCTCACTGGATTATCAGCTGAGGATCTGAGAGGTCGAGGCATCCAGTTCCGATCTCCTGTCGCAGCTCGAGAAATCGTATATGGCGAGATCAAGAAATCAGGCGCGATACTCCACCTGGAAGCGACCAATGACAATCAGGATCTGCACATGCTGATCGCGATGGCTGGTCATGAAATCGATTCGGTCACAGATGTATTTTTCAACGATCAGAATGTGAAATCAGGCGGGTTCTCAGATGCAACTGAGATCGCTCCATCAACAGGTACGACTCCTGATTACTCAGCGAAAGCCAAGATCACTCCGCACTATGGCTCAGACACTCAGCTGGCTGATGGCGAGCTGGTCTCGAGGACATCGTTCACAACGAATCATCGACTGCGCGGGATCGCGTATGTTTACGCCAGGCTCACGTTCGATGCGGATGTTTTTGCCACAGGTGTTCCGAACATCCAGGCGATCATCAAAGGAAAGAAAGTATTCGATCCTCGCAGCAGCACAACAGCCTGGAGCGACAATCCAGCTCTCTGCATCCGCGACTATCTAACCGACACGCGATACGGTCTCGGGGCGACAACTGCCGAGATCGATGACACAGCGTTCATCGAAGCTGCGAACGTATGCGATGAGACTGTCACAACGCTCGCAGGAGCAACGAAAAAACGCTATACGATGAATGGCATTGTCGATACATCAAAAGCTCCGAAAGCGATCCTGGAGGATCTGCTGACAGCATGTGCTGGTCGCCTGGTTTACTCGAACGGCAAATACAAGCTGCTCGCTGGCGAATTCCGCACAGCTGTGAAGGAGCTCGATGAGGACGATCTGCGTGGCGGGATCTCGATCCAGACCAAAAACTCCGGCCAGGATCAGTTCAATGCAGTGAAGGGCGTTTTTGTTTCGCCTGGAGATAACTATCAAGCAGCCGATTTTCCATCGATCACATCCTCGACTTTTGAAGCTGAGGATAACAACGAACAGAATTTCCTGGATATTACGCTGCCATTCACAACAGATGTTTCGGAAGCGCAGCGACTCGCAAAGATCGCGCTGTATCGCACCAGGGAACAGCTCACGCTCCAGCTGCCATGCAAGCTGACAGCGTTCGAGCTCGATGTCGGTGATACTGTGCAGATCACAAACACCAGGCTCGGATTCGATCAAAAGACGTTCGAGGTGGTCTCCTGGAATTATGCGTTTGGTGAAGGCGGAACGATCCTGGGTGTTGACCTGGTGGTTCGAGAGATCTCTGCTCTGGCGTATGAGTTCGATCCGAACACAGATGAGACGCAATTCACAACGAACAACACAACGCTGCCAAATGCTTACGATCTAGCAGCTCCTGGCTTAGTGATCAGAGATGAGCTGAGAACAAGAAACCAGGAAGCGATTTCTGTCCTGGTGGTCGATGTGACGAGCTCCGATCCTTTCGCTTCCCAGTTCGAGGTGCAAGCCAGAAACGAGGACGATCTGACGTATGTGAACCTGGGGCAAGCTGGCGGAAATCGATTCGAGCTGCTCAATGTTGAAGATGGCGCGACCTATACTGTGAGAGCTCGAGTGATCAGCTCGCTCGGCATCCGATCAGCGTTTACCACAGGGACGCACCAGGTGGTCGGTAAAACTGCACCACCAGAGGATGTGACCAATTTCTCTGGGAATGTGATCGCTGGTGCTCTGGCTCTGACTTGGACTCCTGTCGGAGATCTCGATCTCTCGCACTATCGGCTGCGCTATACATCAGCGACGACAGGTGTGACTTATCAAAATTCGACAACGCTGGTCGATAAGATTCCGCGTCCAGGAAACTCGATTGTCGTACCAGCCAGGACAGGAACATATTTCATCAAGGCTGTCGATAAGCTCGGCAACGCATCTGTCAATCCAACGACCTTAGTAGTCTCGACCAATATCGCTGGCGTCGAGGATCTGGTCACAATCAACACCATCGAGGAGCATCCAGATTGGAATGGCACATTCGATGATGTGGTCGAGATCGATGAAGATGATGCACTGGTTCTCGGGACATCGATCAATTTCGACGGCAAAGCTGGCAACTTTGATGATGCTGCTGGCTTGTTCGATGGTGGTGGCGGTGTCGTCGATTCGCTGGGTTATTACTATTTCGGAAACAGCTTTGATTTTGGAGCTGTCTATACCACCAGGGTTACGGTCACTGGGTCGGTCTCGCGGATCGATTATGTGAACACGTTTGATGAAGCGACTGAGTTATTCGATCAGCGATCAGGCAATTTCGATGGCGATCCGAACGCTTTCGATAACCATGATGTGCAGCTCGAGGTGAGAACCACAAGCGATGATCCTGCTGGCACTCCGACCTGGAGCGCATACCAGCGTTTTGTAGTCGGAGATTATACAGCCAGGGCGATGGAGTTTCGCCTGGTGCTCAGTACAACAAACGCAGCATCGAGCCCGAAAGTATCGGCTGCAACTGTCAAAGCTGAGCTGCCGATCCGCACAGAGGCAGCAGATGACCTAACATCCGGTGCTGGATCATACGCGGTGACATTCGCCCAGGCGTTCAATCAGCCACCAGCAATCGGAATCTCGGCTGTCATGCAGACAGGCGATTACTATGAAATTACCAGTAAAGCCCGATCTGGGTTTACAATTACGTTCAAGGACTCGGGTGGCACAGCGGTGTCCAGGGTGTTTGATTATGTGGCCAGAGGCTATGGCAGAGAGGAAACTTAAATGGCAACAGTAACAGATGTCGAAGTAGCAAATGCGAGCTTCCCGACTGTTCGACAGGATCTGAATGACATCCTGGAAGCAATCGCGACCAATTTCTCAGCGGATGCTGAGCCGACGACCACATACGCGAACCAGTGGTGGTATGAAACTGACACTGACAAGCTGTACATTCGGAATGAGGCAAACGATGCCTGGATTCATGTTCTGACACTGGATCAAACAGGTAATACGGTTTCTGAAGTTCAAGGAGCTGGTGGTGGCGATAACATCGCGGAAGGCAATTCATCTGTCGAGGTGATCGATACTGGCACTGGATACGTCCAGATCAATGTGGACGGGTCTGAAGTTGCGCGATTGGACTCAACTGGTTTAGGAATTGGGACAACATCTCCTGCAAGAACGCTTCATCTCGCAGGAACTAATCCTGTTATACGATTTGAAGATACAACATCAGGAAATGCTGTTGCGAATATCGATGCCAATTTTGATTCTGAAGGTTCGCTAGCTATTGATGTCGATCCTGGTAATGCAGGAGCAAGTTCACATCTGCAAGTAAAGATTGATGGCACAGAACGTATGCGAATCGATTCTGGTGGCAAATTAGGGCTTGGCACGAGTAGTCCATCTGATTTCTTAATCAATGTATCTCGCGGTTCCGGGATGGGTACAGAGCCAACTTGGGAAGCAACGTCTGGGCGTAATATCGCGTTATTTGAAACAGATCAATCTGAAGGATATGTTGTTATAGGCGCGCCCGCTAACGGATTTAGCCAGTTATCTTTTGCTGATGCAGGAAATAAATCGGCAGGAGGCATTGGATACAGCCACAGCAATAATATGTTGCGATTGAGAGCAAATGGCGTAGATAGGTTAAGAATCGACTCCAGTGGTCATTTATTAGTCAACAGAACGTCTCAATTAGCTGATGGGCAATATTCTACTGATTTCGCAGGAACGGAACAGCGAGTTTTGAGTTGCAATAATACTGACGGAAATACTGGTGCTAATATTATGACTTTTTATAGCACTGGTTCGCAGATAGGTGGCATTACGCAATCATCTGGAAGTTCTGTTGCCTATAACACTTCATCAGATTATCGACTTAAAGAAAACGTAGTTAATATGACAGGTGCGATTGACCGCCTGAAGCAATTACCAGTACATCAATTTAATTTCATTGGTGAAGATCAAACAGTCGATGGTTTCCTAGCACATGAAGCGCAACAGGTAGTTCCTGAAGCTGTAACAGGCGAGAAAGACGCAATGTGTACCGAGGAGTATGAAGTAACTCCTGCGGTATTGGATGAAGATGGAGACGTAATTACTGAATCTGTAATGGGAACACGGGAAGTTCCTGATTATCAAGGAATCGATCAATCCAAACTTGTTCCATTGCTCACAGGTGCGCTTCAAGAAGCAATCGCAAAGATTGAAGCACTCGAAACTAGAATTGCAGCTTTGGAAGCATAAGGAGATAACCAGTGGACAAGCGCACTGTCGCATCAGCTCACGCCAGGATCGATAAGCTCGAGCAGCAGCTTGTGAAGCATGAAGCTGTCTCGACTGAACGCTGGAAAGAGACCATTCTCAGAATCAAGCGGATCGAAGGGATTATGATCGCCACAGCTGGTGCGACGATCATGATGCTGATCACGCTGCTCATGCGCTCGCCCTAGTAATGATTTTCGAGGCCATCGCAGCCATTAAGATCGCGAACGAAGCTATCGGTGCGATCAAGGAGTTCGCTGGCCATTGTCAATCTGTGGGCGAGATGGGCAGGGATCTGACCAAACTAGCAGATGCCAAGGATGAGCTCGAGAAATCGGCCAAGGATGGCGACATGGATGCTTTCTGGACGCTCGAGGACATCAAGCGCAAAGAAGCCGAAATAAAACAAATGTTCATCTATCAAGGTCGCCCAGGTCTCTGGGACGATTACTGCAAATTTATCGCGAATCGAAAGCAGCTCCGAGAGAATGAGAGAAAACGCGCAGAAGCTAAGAAACTGGCTCGCAGAAAAGCCATTAAGAATGGACTGCTTATTACTGCTGTGGTCGCTGCTGTGCTCTCTGCTGTGGGCATTTTAGTGTTGTTTTTATGGTGGGTCACAACGCAGAAGTAAGGAGCTGAGATGACGCAATTTGAAATGGCTGATAAGGATCAGAATGGTCACATCGACCAGGCTGAATGGGA
>ENA-OUOG01001690-OUOG01001690.1-marine-metagenome-genome-assembly--contig:-NODE-1690-length-24846-cov-6.503210_pt1 | contig 24846 bp, 18 predicted proteins | sample MGYA00248635_ERZ508505 | MGnify/ENA primary metagenome ERZ508505 (study PRJEB26176, sample SAMN06267871) | marine metagenome | isolation source: Saanich Inlet, British Columbia, Canada | place: Pacific...
GAGTGCGCGGTGCATGTCATCACTAATAGAGATGGTAAGCCGACTCATATTTATGTCCTATCACATCCATTGACCATGGATAGGGTAACACCAAAACATCATTACACCAATGCACCAAAATCACAGATGAGACCATGCGTATCGACGCCTGTTCAACCGATGGCTTACCGGGGATAAAGAGCATTGTTTAAGGTTAAAGCCAAGGCATTCGAAACCCACCTTCTAAATCGAATCATACCTTCTCTCGCTGTAACAATTTTGTAGAGCAAGACACTTACTTCAACGTTAAATGTTTCTTACGGGAGGGAGTACGTTCACTGTAAGTTTCGATAGCTGATCACAAGATGGAGGCATAAAACGGATTTAAATCATCGCGACGGATTAAATAGTTGCATGGCATGCTTCGTGCTTTAAGATCTCTAAATATGTTTGGGTGTCAGATTAGAGTGTAAGCAATGGTTTTGAATGGAAGATCTATTTTAATTACCGGTGGGACTGGCTCGTTTGGCCAACGCTTCGCTCGCAAAATATTGCTTGATCACCCCAAAATCTCAAGGGTAGTTATATTTTCACGTGATGAGCTCAAACAATATGAAATGTCGTGTAAGCCTGAATTTAAGAATGAAAAGCGCATACGCTTTTTCATTGGCGACGTCAGAGATTTGGGCCGTTTAAAACGGGCGCTTGAAGGGATAGATATCGTGATTCATGCAGCGGCCCTTAAACAGGTTCCCGCCGCTGAATACAATCCTTTTGAATGTATCAAAACCAATGTGCTTGGCGCTCAAAATGTGATCGACGCCTGCCTGGACTCAAAAGTCAAACAGGTCGTTGCATTGTCGACAGATAAAGCGGCCGCGCCAGTCAATCTCTACGGCGCCACCAAATTGTGCTCAGACAAACTCTTCACCGCAGCTAATCGGATCGTCGGAACGCGCAAATTAAGTTTTTCAGTAGTCCGCTATGGGAATGTGATGGGGTCAAGAGGGTCGGTTATTCCGCTCTTCCTTGAGATGAAAAGCACGGGCACTTTGCCTATCACTGACCACCGGATGACTCGGTTTAATATCAGCCTTGATGATGGTGTTGACATGGTGTTGTGGGCATTAAATCACATGGAAGGTGGCGAAATCTTTGTGCCCAAAATCCCGAGTTATCGAATCACTGATGTCGCCAATGCGATATGTCCGAACTGCGCGCGTAAAGAGGTTGGCATAAGACCTGGGGAAAAGCTCCACGAAGAAATGATTACACCCAGTGACTCAACCCACGCAGTCGATTTGGGTGATTATTTTGCCATTTTACCCGCAGATGCCACCAACAAAGTAGAACAGTTTGCCGCGCGTCATAAGGGAACGATGGTGCCGCACGGATTCGCATATCGCTCAGACACCAATCCAGTATTCCTGACTGAAGAGCAACTCTGTGCACTCATCGAGCAGGTCGAAGGAGAACTCTTTGAGTCATAGGCACCTCTACAGTCGACAGAATATTGATCAGGACGATATCGATGCTGTGGTCAATGTGATGCAGTCAGATTATTTGACGCAAGGTCCAATGACTGAACAATTCGAATCGGTCATAGCAACCTATACAGGAGCTCGCCATGCGATTGCCGTGAATTCGGCTACGTCTGCGTTACACCTTTCGATGCTAGCTGACGGAATTGGTGAAAACGATCTCGTATGGACAACGCCGAATACATTCGTGGCGACCGCCAATTCTGCTCGAATGTGTGGGGCGAAGGTAAGATTTATAGACATCAACCCGCGAACCTTAAACCTTTGCCCTGAAAAACTTGAAACGGCATTGAAGGTTGCCGCTCAAAAAAATGAGCTACCCAAGGTAATCGTATTTGTACACTTTGGTGGCAATCCAACCGGATTCAACGACGTTGCCCATATTGCAGAATCATTTGGAATTTCATTGATCGAAGATGGATCCCATGCGCTCGGCTCGAGCATTTCAGGTGTCCCAATAGGAGCATGTTCTCGAAGCAAAGCCACGATATTCAGCTTGCATGCAGTGAAACCAATCACCGCTGGCGAGGGGGGCGTTGTCACTACGAATGATGATCAATTCGCTGAAAGATTGAGATTACTTCGGTCGCATGGAGTGACTCGGAATCCAGAACGATTTAAAAACGCCAACCCAAAAAACATATTGCCTAGGTGTTACTACGAGCAACTCGACCTTGGTTTCAACTACCGCATGTCAGACATTCATGCTGCGCTTGGTCACTCACAAACGAAGAAGATTGATACCTTTGCGAATCACCGACGCGAGCTCTCTGAATTGTATGAAAAGCAATTTGATAAAACAGATTTTGAGGTGCAATTCCACGAGCCAGAGGTGAAGTCAGCACGACATCTTTTTGTAATAAAGTTCCCGACATCTCAAACTCGCGACCAGGTGACGCAGCGTTTTGTGGAAGCCCAAATTGGCTTTAACTTTCACTACATTCCCGTGTACAGACATCCATATTATAAAGGCAGTTTCGATCAGAGTTGTACGCACATGGAAGACTACTATGATCGAGGATTGACGCTACCGTTACACACCTTCCTTGATGCCACCGATGTCCGACACATTGCAGAAATCGTAAAAACCTAACCTAGCCCACGAACTTTGAATCAAATAACACTTTGATACCCAGATCGCCGATTTGACCAGAATCAATGGTCCCTGCCATGATCTGCCCTAAACAAGCCTAGAACTTTTGAATTAGATTTTTTCGATCGTATTGAAAGGGCAAGAGCGCAAGAAAGCGATCAAGCCATCAATATTTTCAAACTCGCGAAAGGCATCGTTATTGAAACAATTGGCTAAATAGATGCCGGCTGTTGTAGAGACTTTAGTGCCGACATTAAATGTGAGATAAAAATTGGGTTTCAAGCAAATTTCAATGAATACCGAATTTCAACATCAAAAGGCTCCAAAACTAGGGGCTTGCTAGTATCGTCATGTTCCAACGCCGATAAGCACATACGGGTAAATTTTTTTTCACTCACCGTTTGATGCGTGATCATGCCCAAAAGCGCTTGATCCGTCTTATCAATTCTTAATTGTATCTGTTTATCGGCATCACCAATCATCGCAACCCCTTTAGTCATCCCAATTGCATGATTCGCGGATAACAAAAACGACAGCGGACTTCCGTGGTCGATTTCTTCTGTCATCGAAAATGTTTCTAGATCGCGTCCGCCATTGTGGCTCTGATACGCCACATATCCCCTGTCAAACGCCATGGGATTTAACGTCATATAACCTAGTCTTAATGAACCTACGACTGGCTCCGGCCATCTGAATTGATACTTAAGCCTTATTTCACGATTCGCATCGTCAATGATCCAGAGCTTGTTTACATCCCCCAACGCTGTATGAATCATGGTACTTACTTCTACACCCAATGAAGTCATTTTGAATGATGGCTCCACCGGAACTAAATCCGTAACCTTATGTTTTCCGGGTGATTCAAAAACAAAATGACCACTGTAAAAATCGGCACTCCAAAGGATGTCGTCAAAATATCCATGATGTAGGGTCCCAATTAGAGAAACTTTCGAGATCGTTTTATCAGTGTATGCATCAAGCGCCAAGCCCTTGCTGCAATTCACTCGAACCGCCAAGTTGTCCCCCTCTATCTCAAGATAACGACCATTTCGATAACACTTGAAATGCGTTTGAGGCTCAGATGATTGGCCTTGAACGACGGAGGGTAATACTGCGACCTTGTGCTCAAATTGGGCTAGTCTGGTGAGAAATTCATTCCACCTTTCCTCACGAATATGAGTTCGAAAATCACTCGACCACAAGTAACATAATTCTTGCCAATCCGAATCCACTGCATTTGCTTTCTTGCGGAGACCTTCATACAGTCGCCAGCAACGTGTGTTAATGGCGGTGTCACCTCGACCGGAGACTCCCCACCGGACGACATTGTACTTCTGTTGTTTTTTAACGGGTATTGGCTGTGCTGCCGAAGTTAGATCAAGTAAATGATTCGCATTAACGCCATCCCGTATCTTGAGAACGGTGCTCGTTTTTACAAACTGCAGGTCAGGATCGTCTTGTAAAGCAGCATATAGTTGGTCAATTCGTACCCATTCACCCTCGTCATGAATGACCTTTTCGGTCATATAACGCCCGGGGCGGAAGTCGAAGATCTCAACATCATTTCCATACAGAGGGAAGGCTCGCGCATGCGGCCCGAGTTGACTCTTGACGTAGGCTATAAGTTCATCTAATTCCAGCTCACCGTGAACATACCGTTGAAATTTTTGGAAACTTATAGACTTATTCCAGATTAGTGCTATCTCAGACGCTTCAGTTCCTTTGGCACGTTGCGGGAAATAGCGCCATTCAGGATCCCATTCAGGATGCTCCCGAAATGGGTTATTCCACTCCATGATGATTGCGTCATAGCCTTGTTCTTTATAAATCGGAACTAGTCCAGCCGAAAAAGCCTGTTCATTTAAAAGCGCAATCCGCGGACGAACACCCAAAATACGCTCATACAATGCGTGACCGATCCGAAGATTTACTGTTGTTACTTCGTGCGGAACAAGAGGACCAATGACCTGAGCATAACCCGAGCCGATAAGCTCACATTGACCATCATGGATCAGTGACACAAACGCCTCTATCCAGCTTGGATCAAGGGCCTGAATCGTTTCCAACGTATACCCTGAAAGCTCAATACTAAAAGGTAAATCACGGCGACGGGCAAGGTCCAAAAGCGGCCAATAACATCGCTCAATCACACGCGAACGATCGGATTCAGCAATCGCTGAATAGGCAAGATTGAGATGAAAAAAATTGTAAAGATCTAAGTGCATTCTGAACCGCTGTAACCAACACGCAAATCGAGCAACACAACCTGCATTGTATAGAATTAACTAACCGCTAACAGTTGCTCAAGTTCTTGCGCAAATAATTGACCATCAAAGCTTGTGATTCGATCTCTGCCACGTGCAGACAATATAGATTGCGATTCGAGATCTATCATGAGCCTCGCTGCCTTGTGTGCAGCATCATTTGCATTATTCGCAACCACAGCAATCCCGTGTCTCTCAATCTCATTAAGCTCTCGAGCATCTCTGTCACCATAAGGAGAAAAGACTACCGTGGGAATACCGTATGCGATCAACTCAAAAAAACTGACTCCGAACACCGTAATAGCGATGCCCGTATCGCGCATGAGCGTATTAAGATTGGAGGGAGCAACGTGCTCAACAAAGTTCATTTTTTTTGTTTGAGGGAAGATTGGAGATTCCGAGAAAGGTCCTGTCACCCAATTCACACGGGAATTTTTAGGCAGGCAGGATGCGAGAGTTTCTGGCCAATATTGTCCAAGTCCAGTGGTATCGCTACCTCCGGTCAGAACGAGCACGGAATCTGAATCACGAGTGGCCACTGGGTTCCTGGAACCAATATTCAATAAATATGCATCCCAACCGAACACCGCTCGCCCGCCAAAGTATTGGCCGGAAGGATACGTGGGTGAGAAACACGATGGGACATAGAGCAGATCGATTAAATCCTCGCAACCTTGTAAAGAATCAATAGCGATAATTTGACACCCATCTCGACACAGTGGTTCTAGAATATCCGTCAGCTTTTGGGACACTAGTTGAGGACATAGATCCAGACAAATTGCTGAATACCGACCGGGAGCGGCTAATTCGTTGATAATTTCATCAACTGGCCCGCTCATTGTTCGGATCGCGAGATCGCCAAAATTTTCAGTTGCCTCGCCGATCTCCTCGCCTACCGCAACAAAATCTACCTGTACTCCGACCCGTCGAATCGCCGATCGCGCAGCAACTGCACTACGAGTGAGGTGCCCAAGACCAACGCCTCGTCCAGCGTGCGCCACAAAAAGAATCGAGTGGCTCAAATGTCAAGGTTCCCAGTGCTTTCGAACGGCTTGAAATGGTCGCAGGCCATCCAAAGGATCCGCTCGCCATTCGCGATCAGGTAATTCAGAGGGGCTAGGCTCTTTAATGCCATTACCATCGGCACCCAAAGCGTGTTCGACATCCCGAATGACATCTGAAATCTGATCAGGTAGCCAGCAATGACCCGTTGCATATTCCTCACCCTTTCCGTCTAAATCCAAGTGAAACTCAACAGCGCTCGCCCCCCAACGATGGATAGCACGATGAATGACTCCCGGATCAACCGTATGATCTGACCATCCAACATGACAGCCTGTCGCTTTTCGAATCGTCTCAATCGCAGATAAATTGGCCTCTACATAAGGGGTCGGATACGCAGAGGTACAGTGTAGGAGAGTCAAATTGTCACAGCCACTTGTCCTAAGCACGTCAACCGCATGCTCAATTTCGGGCATCGTCGCCATCCCGGTTGAAAGAATCACGGGCTTACGTGTGCGTGCACAAGCGCTCAGCAAGTCATCCCAAAGTAGCTCATATGATGCAATCTTATAAAAATCGACATAAGGCTCAAGTTCACCCACTGCCTCAAGATAAAATGGCGTGCACGAAAACTGGATTTGATTTTCAACACATCGACAAGCCAATTGCTGTAAAAAGTCGACCGGCAACTCCCAGCCTTTTCGACGACGGTGAGCTTCTGATCTTTTCAATATCTCCGGCGCAAACAACTGATCGATTTTAAAGAGCTGAAACTTAACCGCCTGACAATGGGCTTCTGCTGCAGCGTCAATAAATGCATAACAGCGCTCCAAATCGCGGTAATGGTTACTCGACACTTCAGCGATAAAAAAGCTCATCGATACCTCACTCTACGACAATCTGGATCCTGTTAATAACATCTTCAGCCAACGATGTTGCTAACTCAACAGTTTCACCAGTTGTAATCACCACACCAGCCCTCGCTGGGTGGCTATCGACCGGACCGATTTGATCTCCGGCTTTTGCTCGGATTTCAAGAAGGGCGACATTTGGGTGATCCGCGAACTGATCAACACCCTTGACGGCCTTGACGATCCCAGACGGCGGAAAGAAATACCGCTGCGCCACCGGCCGGCTCCATTTAGGTATCAGCTCCTCCGGATCGACCCGCTCACCGAGCGCTTGACGGATGGCGGCACCGACCAAATCGACGCCGGTATTTAACGGGATCTCGTGAGTGCAAAAATAACCGCCACTGAGACGGGCTGCGAGCTCGATGACGCAGGGCTGGCCGTCGGTGACCACGATATCGCCCTTTACTACGCCGTTGTGAATACCCATGCTCGCCGCAGCTCGCTGAACAAGATCCCTGACTTTTTGCCGTGTCTCAAGATTCAAATGGCTAGGCAACTGCCCGCCGTTTTCTATGATATGCGGAGCGTAGCGCTCAAGGTACTCGTAGTTCCTATCCGCGAATCCCGGGGTATAGGCAACACCATCGATCATCAAAGATTCTGTACTCACCTGAGGGCCAAACATAAACTTTTCCAGCATCACACGCCCGGTAGGTGATTGGCATCGGGAAACCTCAAAAGCCCAATCCAAATCCACATCCGCGGTCAATCTCAATACTCCGCGTGCACCGCGACTATCGACCGGCTTAATCACTAAGGGTAAACCATTGATCGAGACCAATTCACGCAAATGAGCCACTGATTCAACATGGCTGAACCAAGGAATAAGAACGTCATCAGTCGCAAAACGTTCTTTCATTGCGAGCTTATCCATAGCTAACACAGCAGATTCTGTCGAAATACCGGACAAGCCCAACTCAGCAGCCACTCGGGCCACAGTCAGCGGTACATCGGAAGCAATACACATGACCCCATCTAGTGGGCGAACCTGCTTGTGGTAAGCACGCGCCGCAGCGACGGTTGCCTCCACGTCATAAGTGTTGGCCAACAGGTGATCATCGGCGATCGCAAAACCAGGCGCACTAGGATTCATATCGCTGACGACGACATGCAGACCCATCGATTTGGCAAGCTTAATGCCGGCAACTGCCTCAAGACCGGCGCTGACGATTAACAAGGTGCTTGCAGGCTTCAACACTAGGCTCTAACCCAAGCCCCACCATTGATACTCATTGTCTGAGCCGTCATATAACTCGACTCATCTGATGCCAGATAAACAGCTGCACCGGTCATTTCCTCTGCTACAGCAAATCGTTTGATAAGCATAAGCCTAAGAGCGTTATCTTTTACCTCGGGAGCCATTGTGCGTTCGGTGAATTCGTTTCCAATTACCCCGGGTGAGAGGGTATTCACGCAGATATTTCTTGGACCAAGAAACCTAGCGAGATTGTGAGTAAGTGCTGTTACCCCCATTTTTGCACAGGCATATGAGGGTGTACGAGGACCACCATACTCACCAGACAATGACCCGATATTGATGATTCGGCCATAATCGTTAATGTGAGGGAGCACTTCCTGACAACAACGAAAAACGCCTGTTAAGTTCACATCAAGGACTTCATCCCATTCTTCATCCGTTTGTTTGTCAAAGTCAGCAGTTCGGTTAGTTCCAGCGTTATTCACTAATATATCAATATGGCCATAACGTTCAGCCACCTCTTGGAAGCAAGTCCTTATGCTTGAACGATCCCGGACATTCATTTGCAAGCAAAGTTCAGCACCAATTTCACTAGCAACTAACTCTGCTTCTGTTTTTTTTGTATTGAATGTAATAACAACTTTTGCACCTTCTTTTGCATAGGCACGAGCAATGGATTCTCCAATACCACTGCTTGATCCCGTGACAATTGCGATCTTATCCCTAAGCCTCATGTTGAGGTCCAAATATATCTCGCTTGTCTTGAGGTAATTTGTTCCACTCACTCAAAAAGCCAGTCAATGCAACTTGACTGAGCTCGCTATTGATCATGTCGTCAAGTACTGCTGGAGGAACAGTCGCTGCATGAGCGCCCGCTAAAGCAGCCTGTTGTACATAAAGTGAATTTCTCATGCTTGCTGCAAGCACCTGTGTTTTGAAGCCATAATTTTTATATATCTGAACAATATTACGAACGATATCGTCACCAGCGCCGGCATTGGCATGCAGCCTACCTACAAATGGGCTGACATAGGTTGCACCATTTTTTGCTGCTAGCAATGCTTGATTCGGCGTGTAAACCACAGTGAAGTTTGTCTTAATGCCCTCAGAACTGAGAATTGACAGCGCTTCAAAACCCGCAGGAATTGCAGGAATTTTCACAACAATACTTTCATGCACTCTTGCAAGCGCCCTTCCTTCCGAAACCATTTTTCCGGACTCGAGACTTACCACCTCGCCACTTATCGGCCCGTCAACCAAGTCAACAATTTCTGAGACAACATCAAGAAAATTCCTACCTTCCTTCGCAAGGATTGCAGGGTTAGTTGTAACTCCGTCAATAAATCCCATTTTTGAGTACTTACGAATGGCATCTAAATCCGCAGTATCTATAAAAATCTTCATCCTACTCTTCTCGTACAGCCTAAACTCATTCGAAACCTATCTTTGTACAATATCCTAATGGAAGCTGAGGATGCACAAAATTAAGTGAGTCATATTCATTCGCATGCAGTCCAGTGGGCCGCGGCCACCATGTTCCATCATGGCTACCGACTCCAGATGCTGCCATCGAGACAAGGCGGAATGTCTGCACACGGAGGAATCCCAGCAGGATGCCTGCCGCCCCCTGCATATGGGTGCGATCAAAACTCAACGAATACTCAGGACCAATGCTCATTGCGTAATCCCCAAATTAAGAGCCATGAATGTCAAACCCACCAAAACCAATCTTACGATCATGGTAAGGATACTCTAGCTGATCAAGCCGATATGAAATGCATGCCTTGTATCTTCGACCTTTAAGTTCAGGTCTCAAATTCAAAAACTGCTGAACAACCAATGGATCTAGAAAAGGGTAACGGGTCTCTATGCCAAAATGACCAGTAATACGTTCTGACGCCTCCAAAAAAAGCTTGTTCCACCCACCAAAAAAATTTGGCCAAGGGGAGGTAGCACGCTCCCAATGCCCTCGAAAATAGGACCGTCGACTATTTGTATGCTGATTGTAATAATCGGATATGATTTCATCTGCACCTTGGCCAGAGAGGCAAATAATTTCACCTTTAAGGCTCGCTAATTTTGCTATGTATGCGGCGGCAATGTACCCAGGAACTTTGCGCGCATCGCTGTCTATGTAAGTTGATGTGTTATCGTCAACTTGCAATTGAAAGGGAGGGATCTGATCCAACAATTGACAGCCAACTTGATCCAGTGACTTTTTATCAGGGGACAACAACGAAGCAGTTATTCCCCACTCCCGGAGCCGATCGTATCTTTCGTTGAGAATATCCGCAACTTCCCCGAACTCAAATCCATAAGCCGTGAAATCAACCCCCTGATTCTCAAGCTCCGCCGCGATCAAACCACTGTCATGGCCGGAGCTCAAAGGTAAATAAATTTTTTGCTGTGCTTTTTCGGTACGTTTCCGAAGAGCAATTGAAAAGGCCTCACAAAAAGGATCATAGCTATTAATCGTGCTAGCATTAAAGTCAAAATCAATCAACTGAAACATACCAACAAGAGTTCCAGTCTCAAGATCGATCTCGAGCCTTTGGTTAGCTGGGCATCGAAGAGGGTTGTCAAACCCGCAATCTCTCAATAAGTAATCGAAGGTGCCGGCAGCAACTCTCCCTTGTTGCAACGCATAATAGAATGGTTTGGTGCCAAAAGGATCGCTCAGTAGATGCAAACGCTTTCGCGTCTCATCAAGAACAACGCAAGCGAACTCACCATCAAGCGTTGCAAGTGCATTTATCCCGTCAGCATCAAGCATACATGCCAAAAGATCAGCATCTCCATAGGTAGCGTCATAGTTTTGCCAATCGTTATAAATCTCCCCATTAAATAAAAAAATACCATCTCTCCAAGAGCAAGGCTGACTAGTAGAACCCGTTACCGAAAGCAAAGCATGAAGGGCAAACCAACATTCACCAGAGAGAGTAGAAACTCCATCTGGCCCACGAAATTTAAGGTGATCTGAAGCAATAGAACTAAATTTTGAGTCTAGTTCTGACCCAGAAGATCCAGCATCGAAAACAAAAAAAATACCGCACATAACCTTATATATTCTTGTGTGCCAAAATTAACCCAGCCGTTGATTTTCCGGGAACATTTTTTAACTCACTATCATTAGTAATTGGCATTTTTAAAAAAACATGTCGTTGCTTGACCCATATTTCATCGATCACGAAACCATTTGCTCGAACTTTTGCAACTAGTTCAGGAAGTAAATACTCTTTTTCGTGCCAAGGATGAAGAGGCATATTGAGTGGGTGAGCCAACAACAACGGAACTTCAAGGAACAGCCGCCCTTGCCCTAGAAGATTAAGACAAACACACTCAAGAAAAGCATCTGGGTTACTTAGATGCTCCAAGGTGTGCAATGATACGACCACGTCGTAAGTATTTTCCTCTACAAAGCGTTCGGCATCACCGATTTTAAATTGAAGTCCATCAGTATCACCCACGGTAGAAATCGCATGACTGATATTTCTTTCATCCATGTCTACGCCGACTACACTAGAACTAAAATCTTTAAGACAACGAGAACCTTGGCCTTTGCCACAGGCAATATCAAGAACGGCCTCATCGCCGTTTAGATAATTACCTACAAAACGGTATGACGAGGCAGGAAAGTTCCAAGAAAAATGAACTTGATTTTCACTTTGTATTTGACGACACCTCTCCCTTATCGCCATTGCCTTTTCAAATGAATATGCAGAACCACCATCAACCATCGCTGCTGGATATTTTTGAGGTAGCCTTTCCATGTATACCCACGGGGAAAACCGGAACGAAGCTTGCTCGAGCGGATCGCTAATCCCTTCAATCTCACTCACAGCAGTCGAGAGCGCCTCACAGGTGCACACATCTGCTGCGAGCGCATAATTATAGTTGTTTGGGAGCGTGACATATGAGGCATTTCTATTTATTAACGCAGCGACCATCCGTTCTACTTGGGGAGTATCAAGATAAAATTGTCGAAGCAAGACTCTTACAACGATGTCTGCGTTTTCCTGAATAGCCGCTCCAAGTAAACGACTTGCGACATTGAACTGATCACCACGATAACAATTGATCCCCCAATGATCCGCAAGCCTCTCTAATTCATCAGAAACAGCCTCATCTGGGCAGGCTAAGGCTATCGAATCAAAGAGCGGGGATCTTTTGCAAACTCCTATGACATAATCATTTTCATTTCTTGAATCGCCAAGGTCACCCGCAGTGCATTGCACAAGCGCAACTACTTTCAAGAACAAGACTCCAAAATGATCGGGATATGTGTACGGGCACTCTTGATCAACCTGTCAACATTGGGCGCCATTTTCTTTTTTATTGCTTCGCGATCGTCCCAAGTGCCAAGTGCCATTTTCTCTATAGTTTCGGAGCTCTCAAATTTTATTAGTTGATCAGGAACACCTAAATCGGTCACAAATGGCCGCATATGGCCAGTTAGCGAGACATCTATGGCAATGAATGGAACTGCGTTTAGCGCGGCAAATACACAGGAATGCCTTCGATTTGAAATATGCATATCAAGCAGACTGTACAACGCTAGCGTCTCGAAAATGGTCAACTCTTCTTCCACACAGAAAACCTGATTCTTTTGTGTGATATGGCTTTTTATTTCACGGTGCACCAGTCGATCGTCTTGCCATTTATTCCCATGAGTGTAAGTACAATTTGGAATCAAGAGCACTTGAACATTAAGCCGATCGATTATTTCATTCAGAGCAGCGGCCAATTGAAGACAGACCAAACTAAAAGAATCCTCTTCGCCACTCCAATACTCTAAACGGAAACTCACACCGATTACAGGCTTTTCGTTTAGGCTGATGCCCTGATGATCCAAAAGTTTCTGCACATTAAATTCCCTTGCCTCGATACCAAAAGCTGGATCGCCAAGCACATGCAGATTCTTTTCACAAACTCCAGCATCGAGAAGGAGCTGCTTTCCGCTATTCTCTCGGAGCGTTACAGCTGAGGCATTGCCAACAAGAAATCGCGCATGATCGCGGGTTGTGTCCTGTCTTATTTTGTCAACGACGTTTGCACCATATAAAGCAAATGGCGTGCCCAAAAATTTAGCGATTAACGCTAGTGTCACGGCATAGCTCGAAACCCCTTTGAGAAACTCATTTGGAAAAATCTCCATAAAGCTATTCCCACCGATTATGAGCAAATCGGCATCACTTAAAGCTTTTACAATAGCTTTTAAATGCTCATCTGGATCCCCAAGATTAAACCCAAAGAATAGCCGCCCTGCCGACTCCACCTTGGAATTATGATCAAGATTTTTTAGTGACTGAAATCCGAAGACGCGATCATAGTCCGCGTCAGGATGGCGGCAAAGAAAAGTTATCTTTACTGCAGGGGACACTGCTTTTAAACCCTGCACAAGAGTTGCCAACATCGCGTCATCCCCATGATTCTTCACGCCATACGTGCTTGATCCAGTTATAACAACAGAACTTATCTTCATTTAAGTTTTCCTATCAAATCAACTTGACGGCCTAACCCCAAACGACCAAAACTTTCTGCCAACTTAATTAGCAACGGACCCAAGCCCACCGAGTGCATTGTTAATTCAAACTGGGTACGCATGGAGTGACACTTAGCACCTATATGCGGATTCGAAATATAGTCCTCACCCATCAACAAAAACTGATCAATTGGGAAACTAGTTTCAAGATGTAGAAGCTCAAAACCGGACCGTTCGTGTAACTTCTTTAAGCTTGCCACTGAAAAATAATTCAAATGCTCAGGAGGAATAATCCACCAAGGATCGGTATCGAGGCTTAATACGGCCGCCAACTGATAAGGGTTAAAATCATTTGCGGCTGACGTAAATATTAGACCATCCCCACCAAGTAAGGACCTAACTTTCGTAAGGTAAGATAAGGGATTTCGTAGGTGTTCCACGACGCCATGCGAATACACAACATCTACAGTTTGCTCCACCTCGCCTCTAGTCAGACTGGAAATATCGCCCAGTTTAACCGGCAACGCTAATTCTTGAGTGGCATACTCGGCCGCATCCGCCGATGGCTCTATACCTAAAACCCCCCAGCCTAACTCTCTAGCTCGACTCAAGAAAAACCCAGGGCCACAACCAACATCCAATATGAAACCTTTACGACCTAAAACCCTCTCTAAGCGCTCGAGCCTCCGATCAAAAACAAAGTTCCACCATTTTAGCTGGGATCTCTGATTTTCAAAGTAATCTTTTTTTCGGGCCTGATTATAGAATTTGGAAGTATAGAAGACCCTAAGCTCCTCATCCGAGGGCAAAGGAATTGAGTGGATAAAGCCACAACCTTCGCAATCAATTAACTGATTTTGGCCGGAGTCGTAGACCATCGGTCCACTGCAAGGCCGAACCCCAATCTCGCCAACCGAGACATATGGTAGCTCGTCGACCTCAACCACCAAGTCACTGTCGACAAATTCATCATCAATGGGACAGTAGAAACCATGGGAAACCTTGAGATAAGACTTCTGATCGACTTTCATTGATCTAGCCCCCAATCACAAAAAATTTTCACATTACACTTCCACCTCTGCCTACATAACGCTAGCTCATAGTTAATTGAAGAATGCTTCACTGCTTTGTTTAAACCAGATTTATCAGGATTTTTGGCTAGCCAATCTAAAGCCTTTGATAATGGTATTGGCTGACCAACAAACAGGTCATCGTAGAGACTTTCCATCAACTCATAATCTCGTGACTCGTCAACAGTGACACGCCAGTTTAGATCACTGAGCGACTTAGGAGGACGCATTCCGATTATCTGGAATTGCTCGGGATACTCTGATATGTATCGTGATCCGACATGCTCAAAATCGTCAGGATGCCGAGTTCTTTCTGCGATGTAGCTGAGTGAGCGAACCGAATGCACGCCCTGACCCTCTAAAACCGTAACAGGGTCTGTCAACCAAACAAGGTCTGCTTTGTGTTGCCTCAGAACCAAAATTTGCTGATCAATAGATGCCGGATCAATTAGCGGGCAATCGCCGGTGATTCGCACACAGTAATCATATGAACCGGCGTCGAGGATATCGGTATATCGACTCAATACATTATTCAAACTACCTCTATGACACTTAATAGACCTTTTTGCGCAAAAGTCAGCGAGTACATCATCGCTTGGTTCTGAGGAGATCGCGACAACGACCTCGGAGACAAGCTCGCAAGCTCTGGCCCGTTGAACGATATGCCAAATCATCGGCCGCCCGGCCAGTGGCATCATCACCTTACCTGGCAGCCGGCTTGACGACATCCGTGCCTGAATAATTGCAATCGCCTGATCCGTCATTCCAATAGCTTACCTAAGCTTCGCACAACCAAATCTCACTTCTCATCCTTGAGCATCCGAAAAATAGGTGGCTGAGACGCCTAAAACTCGAGAACAGATTAACACGGCCGGCGCCACCTTTGATCAATCTCGAAAAATTATTACTCGTTATAATAGGTTTCAGATAGGGGCCCCACCCCGTTTTAGCGGACACAAACAAAAACGTTTATGTTAATGCGCGTATTAGAATTGAATCTATCGCCCGCTCGTAATGAAAAACAGATTGAGAATCTGTGACTTACCTTAAGTTGTAGGTAATCCGCCAGGCGGCTTCACCGAACCTCCTGCCTCTTCGAGGATGGCTTGGGTAGCGGCCGTATCCCATTCACAGATTAATGCGGAGCGTGGATACAGATCGGCAATTTTCTCTGGGATACCGAAAAATTTTAGAAAGCTATCAGCTTATATGAGCTCGATAGGCCTCGTGGTGGTTCTCCGTCATGATGGAGGATGCCAAGAACTGACAGACCAACAACCAAGAGCGTCGCCTCGTCGGCGCCAGGTTGATTGGCGAGTTACAAGTGCTAAAGCTTTCTGCGTTACCTCCGATTTAACTTAACAAAGTGGCAAAAAATTGCCGTAATCGGATTAGTAAACAGGCACAGCTGTGTGAATAGCATCGACCCAACAACATTTACATCTCGCGTACTGGAATCTTACGGCGTAGGCACCTCGGGCGGTCTCGCCGTCCAAGATGAGGATAAGCGTGTCGCGTCTGAAGCCCTGAGTGGCTATGCCGAGGCATCATCCGTTGACCTGAGCTCAGGGAATTGGATCGCGCTGTCGGACACCATCAGCGACATCAAGGTCGTGACGCTGGTCCAGGTAGAGGGAGCGCTACTTGACAACCTGACGGGCAAGATCGGCGAGCTGAAGACACTCGTTGATGGGTCGCAAGCAGTGATTGAGGGAACAACCGAGTACGATCAGCTCATGACAGACTTCGACGAGTTGGAGTCTCAGATTTCCACCCTGATCGGGCAGTCCGCGATCAACATCAAGGCCACGATAGAGGTTGACCCAGACACCAACGATTTCGAGGTCCGTAACATGGGCTCGTACGTGCAGTCCCTGGCGCTAACCGACAAGGATGGGCAGGCAATTGACCTGGCGATGATCGAGGTCTCCCAGGACGACGTGCTAAGCGGTTTCCATAAGCGCGACGGGTGTCCGATTTGTCAGGCTCTATCAGATTACGCACCCGATCAGGTGGTTCCATACGCGGAGTCCGCAAATTACCTGAGTGGGTCCGGTTCTCCAACCGGGGACATCACGTCCAACGCGCAACTCACTAACAGCACCGACACTAATACGATCCTCATGGGGCCCTATTGGGACGACAGTTCGCTAAGCTACTCGATTTACAACCAAGACAACCCCGTGGGGTACAACTACAGCCAGAACGCGGCAACGGTGAGTGGCGCGGTGACCGCGGACAACAATATGTGGGACTACCGTACCGACGTCCAGCTAATGTTCTCCAGAATCGCGGACTCGAGCGGTCTGACCTTTGAAGAAATCGTCGAGGACCCAACGACGGGAACGGTCGGCGACATCCGGCTTGCGTTCTCTGACGGGTTCGTGACCGACGCACCGAGCGCGGGCGCGTTCGCGTTCGCCCCCGAAACCGACAGCCCTATCTCGGGAGACGTCTGGTGGAACGACGACGACCCCGATAACTACGACTTGTCGAGCGGGACAAAGGGCTTCCAGCGCGGTCTCCACGAGATCGGCCACGCGGTCGGCCTCTCACACCCGCACGACAGTGGGTCTTACGATTCCTCCACCCTATCAGGGATCAGCGCATCGGACAAAGACAACTACCGTTATTCGGTGATGTCTTACAACCAGGGCGGCACCGGCAGCTCATACCTTTACGACCGGAATATGGCGGTAGACTATACGGTGAGCTTCAACCCCGTCAGCAACTTCGCTACGATTGCCTACTCCGCGTCCCGTGTGATGCCGTCAACAATGATGATCCTCGACGTAGAGGCTCTGGAGCACCTGTACGGGGCCTCGACGGCCAACTCAACAAGCACAACCTACGACGTAAGCTCGTTTGGGGACGAGTTCATCCAGACTATCACGGACTCCGGGGGCTCCGACACGATCGACGCAAGCTACGCCAGCGGGGCGAGCACCATTAACCTGACCGCAGGCTCGCTGTCGTCGATCAACACGAGAACTCAGGCGGATCTCGTAACCGAGATCGAGGACGCGATCATCGCGGCCGCAGCAGCGACCAATGTGACGCTCGCGCGTTCCGACGCAGCGGTTCAGGACAGGATCACCTATTTCGAAACCTCTTACCTACCGTTCTACAACGCATACGCCCAACCAACGACTGGCGGAACCGCGCTCTACGAAGGTACTGACAACCTAGCGATTGCCAGGTCTGCAATGATCGAGAATGTGATCGGCGGTAGCGGCGCCGACCAGATCACCGGGAATACCTCAGATAACTCCATCACCGGCGGCCAAGGCGACGACACAATTAACGGCGGCGACGGTACAGATAAGGCGCTGTTCTCGGGCAACTACGCCGACTATACGATCACCGATAATGGTGACGGTACATATAGCGTAATCGATAGTGTTAGTGGGCGAGATGGCACGGATACGTTGCAAAACATTGAGTCATTACAATTTGCCGACACCGATTACGATTTGAGTTCCGGAACCGCATTTGATACGGCATCATACCGCGGCGGCTCTAACGGCGGCGGCGTGAGTAACGTGTATTACTCCGCATTTAACCGTTTAGACCTAGGCTCTCGTGTTATGGCCCCACATGAAATCTCTGATTTAAAAGCATTGCTATTTACCTCTGTAGGGGATGTATCTGACCTGCTTGAAGAGGCACTCAAGAGTTTCTTAAATCAAAAGAGCTCGATGGGAGCCGTACTAGACGTTTTAGCGGGCTCGATTACAAGAGAAGTAGCTGAAAATACTACTCTTGCCCATAAAACGCCACCATCTGACAGATCTTCTCTAAATATTGCGGGAGCGAGTACACTCGCTCTCGAGCTCAAACAACAAATACTGGATAGTGTAAACAAGAGCGTTAGGGCCCAACCTTCCCCTTCATCTAACCAGGTGGTACATCTTCTGTCCTAGGACAATTCACCAGATCTAATGTGCGTGCCCCTCTTTGAAATATCATTGGAGTTGCTGTTAATTTAAGGGGAGCTCCCAAAGACGTGATCGTTAATCTTCCGTTTACTTAGCACTTTGTTGTAAAAATGTGTTGAGCGCTATACCACCGGCATTGCAAATATCGTCACTCAATTTGATGAAAATATCTGTTAACACGGCAGTATCATCCAGCTCTGCTTTGCAGGCAGTTACGAAATTCCAAAACTGGCAAGCTTTCGCGCCCTCTGACTGTGCTGAGGTTGGGTGCACTTGTCACACAGTGATACTGCTAACGGCTGTTCGCAGCCACCGGGCTAGGGCTACGACTAATGATGATTTGCTGTAATTCACAGGAACTTGAATCGTTGCGTGGTTCGGATACCACGGGTATTGATCTTGACCTAGAAAAGTCCAGGCGCCCCTCCCCCAGATTAATGTATTGCGATTAAAGATCCCCGCTAACTGACTGGTAACAGTTCCCGCGGTCACCACGAAATCGCATATTCCGATATGTTTTGCGTGAGAAGTTACATCAACATAAAAATCGTCTTGCGGAATAAAAATATTTGGCTGTTGATCGAGAACCTCAATCTCATGAGCCTTCAAGTCATACTGCAAACTCACAAAATTACAGACTCCTTCCAACTCAGCTGCAATTTTTTGAGCCGCAAACACGTTGAGGTAAATAGTCGCTCGCTGCGAAGTAATAAATGAACTCCGCCAACAAATTCCGACAAGTGGTAATTCTGGATCGAATCCTGAGAGCTCCATCAATTGGTTTTTCAACTTTTGATCAGAACGCAAAAATCGAATAGGCCTTGAACGAACGGCATCGATGTTTGGTAGGAAGTGTTTCGTCAGAGACCCGATGGGCAGGTGATAATCAAACTCGGCATATTGCTCGGAATCGATGCAGTCGAAGTTTTCTAGAGCTGAAACATGAGCCTCTGGGTACCAGGCGCAAACCACATCCACTAATTTTTCGCCGACTTCAATGGCCACGCGGATTTGTCGATTTTGAATCAACGGCAATGCAAGACTCAGAAACATAATCTGGTCGCCTAAGCCCTGCTCAGCCCAAAGCAAAATACTTTTTCCAGAGAGGTCTTGGCCGTTCCATTTGGGGATGGAGAATTTTTTCTCTGTAGATGGGAAGCTCGCCCAATCCCATCGACACTCAAAGTCTTCCCAACCCTTATCAAGTTGGCCGATGGTTAGATTCGCCAACGCTCTGTTCCATCGCGCTTCAATAACACCTGGATTCTTTTCCAGAAACCGATCGTAAATTCTTACTACCTCGTCTGATCGACCTTGATTTTTGTAGATCTCCGCAAACGCCATCGGCAGATATCTCGTTTCAAACATTAGCTCCTCGGGTACCTGCCCTGCTATTTCCTCGGCCTCTTCAATCCTACTCAGAGCGCACAAGGCCGCGATAGTTGAATAAATAATCTCTTGATATTTTTCATGAGAAACATCAGGGGGCCCGCCGGCTTCCTTTACGCAGGCTAAAACCACATCGGGGAGTGATTGGTTATTGGCGTGAACCGCCTTCCAGTACAAATAGTCCGATCGCCGGTTCGCAGGACCACTCTCAATCAAACGATCAATGACGGTAAAGGCTTGTTTATCGCCCTTGTTATGGTAGATCCAAAACAACACTTCCGGTGCAGCCGATGCATTCGCATCCATCCGCATCGCCCGCATGCAAAGGTCGAACGCCTCCTTTAGCTTGTTATTTAAACACAGTGTATTTGCTATTACGCAAAGCTGGTGATACGTCAAATCTGCCTGATACTTGTCGACATACCTTTCGATTAACACGCAGGCGACGTCAAAGTCTTTACGAGCCAAGCTCTGATTGATAGCAACCTCAAGTTTGATTCGAGAGTTGTCATTGGAAACATGACGACTAGAAAGGCTCTTAGTACGCTTGTTACTTTTCTGTTTTAACCTAGACATTTATTAACCTCAAAAAAAAGGGGCCTCGCGGCCCCTTAGTATCTCGGTGAACCTCTTTATCCAAGAAGACTCAAGACATTTTGTGGTGCCGCGTTCGCTTGCGCAAGCATCGCAGTACCCGCCTGTTGCAAGATCTGTGCCCGAGCAAGAGCTGCAGCCTCTACGGCGAAGTCCGCATCAAGGATGCGAGATTGAGAGGCGGCCGTGTTCTCGACCACATTCGCCAGATTGCTCACGGTGTGGTTCAGACGATTTTGAACCGCACCAAGATCGGCTCGGTTCTGAGTCACTGTCTCCAGCGCAGCGTCTAAGGCAAGCAATGCAGCTTCTGCTGCCTCTGATGATGCAACACTAATCCCTGACACTGAAGAAACTGTCGCCTGAGTCACAGCACTTGTCGCTGAATTCCCATCATAGGTTGTATCACCCAGATTCATTTCAACTAGGCCTAGTTCGCCATCGGCACGCGCGGACTCTCCAAAATCCACACGAATTGGCGAACCGTCAGTGGACTGCAATTTCAGCGCACCGAATTGGTTCGCAGTCGCCGCTGAGAACATCAGGTTAGCGGCTGCCACCTGGCTCACACCCATCGTAATTGTCGCAGAGCCTGCGGAAGACCCTGCCATGAACGTAATGGTACCCGATGTTACCGAAACGTGAGCTCCAACGGTGAACGCCGCTGTCGGACTCGTCGCGATGAACTTCTCGACAATCAAGTCATAGAATTTATCCGCAACGGAAGACACCGTATCACCAGTCACGACCGTATACTCAAACGTCGGCGGGTTACCACCCAGATTCTGGAGACCCGTTGTTGCTGAAAGGCTCAAGGTCAACGTCCTGCCGACTTGGATGTCCGCGGCCTGCCAAGTCGCAGTGCGGCTTGCGGCTGCTGTTACTAGCGTTGGTATGGTCGCTTCAGCTTCCGACACAACAGTGTAGTCGTTGTTCGTGATATTAACATTTTGAACGCCATCACCTCTCAAGATAAGGTTTTGACCTTCAAGTGATGCAGTAATCCCATGAATCTGTGAACCAGCCCCAGAGACAGAAGTTCCGTCCATCTGAGTATTGTTGATGTTATCCACGAGTTCTGTGAGTGTCGTACCATACTCAATCGTGACACCATTGAGATCGAATGTATTGTTATCCACGAAGGTAATGTTCGATGTGTCGAATATTCGCTCATAGTACGCAGAAGCAACTACGTTGGTCTCATCAGAGAACGCATTGATCATATCAAGCTTTCCCTGGAAGGTCCCACTGGATAGGGTCAGCGTATCGTCATAGATTTGTATGCCGTTAATCGACAAATCCGCCTTTCCAGTGTCACTACTTTTACCCAAAGTATCTGCCACTTGAGCGGACGTCAGATCTGACCCAACTACCGTATAACTCGATCCCGTTGGATCTTCCTTAATCTCGTTAAATCCGATTGCCTTCAAATCACTCGATGTTCCTGGGCTTGAGAGACCTGAGTTTCCGCGCTCAATTTCGATTGCGGACCCATCTGTCGACTGTAACTTCAGAAATCCTTGGAAACCTTTGTAACCAGTCGCAGTCGTCGCAGATACTGTAGAACCGGACGCGGCCACCTCGAAGCCTGTCGCACCATCGTATGCTCCGGCGGTGCCGGAAATATCAGAGATATAAATCGCTGCTCCTGTTTCGTTTGATAGCACGAGCTTACCGTCGTCATTTACCGAAGCGACAACCTCATCGTTAGTAAACGCTCGGTTGACATTTTCAACCAAGTCGTCCATCGAATTAGATGCTGCTAGAGACACATAAACTTCAGCTTGATAATGGGCATCACCATAGGTGCCGATAGCTCCGACTTTAATTGCCACCTTATTTTCAGCAACCACGCCGTCACCAACACTTTTCGCCACAACCGTATTAAAGGCAGATGCTATAACGTTATCGACATTTTCATTGATATTCGTCACAAGGTCATAAATATCATCGCCACCAGCCGAGGCGAGAGTTGTCGAATCGAAGGCTCCCAGCGATTGACCGTTGATTTGGATATCACCAGCCGCAAATGTTGTACCGTTCGAATCTACCTCGCCAGCCGACGAGCCCAGTGCGTAAATCTCGCCATTGTGCAAAAACGCACCCGAGGCTGAAGTAGCTGCATATACGTTATTCAAATCAGCATCGAACTTAAAGGTTTCAACGAGTCGATTAGAGATTAAAACATTTGTCCCAGACTCAACCGCAGCAGAGCTTGATCCTACATTCAACCCGAGCGAGGATGTATCCACAGACGCGAGTGCGAGAGAAAGTGTGTCTCCGGCTTGATAACCAATCTGAAAATTCGCGTTGTACGATCCGTCTAAAATGTTTTGGTTGTTAAACGTGGTGGATGAAGCAACTCGATCAATCTCAGCCTTCAAAGCCTGTACTTCCGCATCCAAGCTGGCACGATCTGCGTCACTGTTGACTCCGTGTACTGCTTGCAATGAAAGCTCGCGCATGCGTTGTAACATGTCGTTGACTTCCTGCATCGCACCTTCCGCAGTTTGAGTCAGTGAAATACCGTCGTTAGCGTTCCGGATCGCCATATTCAATCCGGTGATCTGCGAATTCATGCGCTCAGAAATTGCCAATCCGGCTGCATCGTCTGCTGCTGTGTTAATCCGCTTACCAGAAGAGAGACGCTCCATCGCTGTCTCCATTTCCTTGCGTGACTCCATCAAGTAGCGCTGTGACGCAAGTGATGGAACGTTTGTGTTGACTACTAGTGCCATGATTTATCCCTCTCTATGGATTCTTTGCCGGCAACTGGTTACCGGGTCTGAGGATTAAATCGGCCACCAAACGCGAAGCTTTAGTGTTTTCAGGAAAAAAATGGCCGTACAAGGCAAATCATCGCCAAAGAAGAGGCAACTACTGACTGGTAAGACAATAATTCAGCGGCCTTAACCTTGTTTCAACAAGTATATTTCGGCCATATTCCGATCATTCTTAAAGACAACTTGGGCTTGAACTGAACCAAGAGTTAGGCAACTTTATAAAAAAGTTTCCAAAAAATTTGGGCAAATTTTCAGAAATTTTGACTTTACAAAGTCGGTCATCAGGAGAAGCCGTGAAATGTTTTGCTACATTCTAAAAATTCGTCAGCTAGCTAAATAAATTTTGGGGTGCCTCAGAACAAAATTCCGGATACTTGATTTCTCTTGCTAGGCCTTTCTGAGATGCTATCGATCTAAAAAATTTCTCAGAGCTCTCGATCGTCACCAAAAACCAACCTACAGTATTTAGCAAAGAATTTGATTTAATGAAAACTCGCGGTTTATTGTAAAGTCAGACGCGAGTCCATCACGCATACATCGATGGCCCAAATCGATGCAAGGCGAGTAATGTCGGTCTTAATCAGGAAGAGTAAGACTCGCCGGAACTGTAAATTGAAAGAAATTTATCTAGGTTTGGCACTCGGGCAATTTGCAATAGTGCTAGAGAATTTGTCCCACGCCATTGTCCAAGATCAGGTCAACGTCGAATCGAGCGAAGCCTACCAAGTCGAAGTAGCTGCCTGAGATACCTTTGACTCTTGTCACATCAGTATGGAAATGAATTCAGGCCGAATCCTTTTGATCCAGTGAAGAATATTGTCGTCAATGTTAGTTTGGCGCAGGACGAGTATTGATTGATTATGAATTGACCGATACCAAAAGGCGTAATCAATTGTGCGCTAGATAAAACGATTCACGAGCGGTCTTCGAAAATTATCCCTTTCATTTTTTCGATGTTGTGCACAACTCTCAGCGTCTCATCAGATGGAAGAGTACGCACAACCTCGCCCGATTTTTTGTCAACCACTGTGATAACCGGTCGGTCTAAAACTTCATCGACTCTGAAGATCAATGAATTAGATGCTTTTGGTAGAGCAGATTCGAGCTCTCGTACCTTCTCTCGAATTCGGTCAATTGAAAATGTCTCGGTTGCAATTTCTAACCCTAGATCTTCGATCTGTTCTATTCGCGCCAATTCCTTGACTGGATCGACCTTAGGGACATCGACAGGAGTCGGATTACTTGCAGGCGTAGACTTTGGACCAGCAACAATACGGTCAAATTTTGGAACAGCTGCATCCCGGGTACTCGGCGATTTTGCCTGCACTACCGCTGCTATGCTCGAATTTATTGACACCGAATCTTCTGACATGATGTGCCTCCCAACATTCCTATCCAATCTGTAAATCGGTCTACAGTCGAGAAACTTTAATTATTTTTGTTGTTGAAAGGCAATGCCTCTAACGACTGCTTCAGATAGTCTTTTGTCGAGTTCATTTGATCAATGGCTGTTTCCATCGCAGTAAATTGAGCGAGATATCGATCATAAATTTGGCTCATCCTGCGGTCCAGATCGGCAAGATCCTCCTCATAGTCATC
>ENA-OUOG01001691-OUOG01001691.1-marine-metagenome-genome-assembly--contig:-NODE-1691-length-24811-cov-5.863710_pt1 | contig 24811 bp, 24 predicted proteins | sample MGYA00248635_ERZ508505 | MGnify/ENA primary metagenome ERZ508505 (study PRJEB26176, sample SAMN06267871) | marine metagenome | isolation source: Saanich Inlet, British Columbia, Canada | place: Pacific...
TCGATAAACCCGCGAGGGGCGTAAAGCCCTTTGCGGGTTTATTTTTAGGAGACACACATGCCACACCGGCGAGCTGATGCCATGTCCCAATCCCCGTTTGCGCGGCTGCGTGGCTTATTGGACGTGCATCAACCAGGGCGTCCAGCAATATCGCTGGCCATTGGCGAGCCGCGTCATCCGGCGCCCGCCTTTGTTTTGCAAGCGCTGGCAGCCGAAACCGATAGCTATATGCGCTATCCGCCGATCGCTGGCCTACCGGTTTGGCGTGAGGCGGTGGCTGGCTGGTTGCACCGCCGGTTTGGCATTGCCGCCGACAGTTTGGCTGAGGCAACGCAAATTTTGCCGCTCAACGGCACGCGCGAGGGCTTGTTTTTGGCCGCGCAGTTGGCACCGCCGAAAGTCGATGGGCTGATGGCCATGCCCAATCCGTTTTACCAAGTCTATGCCAGCGCCGTTACCGCCGCTGGGGCGACGCCGGTTTATCTCGATGCCAGCGAAGCGACCGGCTTTATGCCGGACCTCGAGGCGCTTGATGAAGCTACATTGGAGCGCTTACGGGCCTTATATTTATGTTCTCCGGCCAATCCGCAGGGCACGATTGCCGATCTTGATTATTTGCAAAAAGCCTATGATTTAGCCAAGCGCTATGGCTTTATTCTTTTGGTCGATGAGTGTTACGCGGAAATTTACGACCGCGCCTATGAGGCCACGCCGCCGCCGTCGATTTTGCAAATCATGCAGCAGCAGCAAGATGCCGAAGCGCCGGTAATCGCGTTTCATTCTTTGTCTAAGCGCAGTAATTTGCCAGGCCTGCGCAGCGGCTTTTGCGCTGGAGGGGCTGCGCTGATGCAACAGTTTTTTGACCTGCGCATGATTGCCGCGCCGCAATCGCCAATTGCCGTGCAAAATGCCGCCGCCCTCGCATGGGCCGATGACGCACATGTCAGCGATAATCGGGCGCTCTATCAGCGAAAATTCGACGTGGCGGAAAACATATTTGCCAATTGGCCCGGTTTCTTCCGGCCGCCGGGCGGGTTTTTTCTTTGGTTGCCGGTCGACAATGGCGAGGCGGCGGCTTTGCAGCTGTGGCAGCAAGTGGGTCTTCGGGTTTTGCCCGGCGCCTATTTAACGCGGCCGAATGCCGACGGACACAATATTGGCGATGGCTATATTCGCATTGCGCTGGTGGGCGATTTGCAAGAAACCGAAACCGCGCTGAAAGATATTGCCGCGCAGCTCTCGCCGCCAATGGCTGATGTGCAAGAGGTGGCGTCATGAGTTGGCGCGATCGGGCAGATAAAGTGGGGCGCTTGCTCGGCCACCAAATTTCTGCCGGTGTGTCGAAATTGGCAGCCGTCGTCATGCTGGCGTTAATCGCGCTAATGGCCGGCGCTTTGATAAGCTTTAACCCAGCCGACCCGAGTTGGAACACCACGAGCCTTGATGCCACGCGCAATTGGCTGGGTGCGCCGGGGGCTATTTTTGCTGATGCGGTTTATCAGATCATGGGCCATGGCGTTTGGCTGGCGCTGTTGCCCATGCTGGCCTTTGCCCTGCGTCGTTTGCGGCGCCAGCCGGTCAGCCATCCGAATTGGCGGCTCATCGCTGGCGTCTTTGGGGTTTTATTGACCAGCATGGCGCTGGCGATCTACGGCTTGGCGGCTTCGCCTTATGCACCATTTCCCGGCGGCGCCATTGGGCAGGAATTAGCCGAAGGTCTGGACGCGGTTTTGGGCGCCTGGTCGATTTATCCTAGCCGTGTCAGCGAACAATTGATTGCTGTCGCTTTGGCGTTGATAGGCTTGACCTTGGCGCTGATCTCGGCGGCATGGTTGCGCGCCAGCTTGGCTGCCATATGGCGCGGGCTACAAAACTTGCGCTATACGCGCCAAGCCATTCAGGCCATTAGCGGGTTGTTCGCGCGCGCCTCATGGGCGCCGCCGCTACAGCGTGTCGGGCAAATTTTACGCCTGCGCCGCCAGCCAGTTAGTGATGTTGAGGCGGCGGCAGATGAGCGCGCCGATGTGATGCCCGCTACGCCATCACCAGCCGCCCCCTTGGCTGGGGTGACGGTCGAGGCGAAAAAGACAACGCCGAAAGCCGGGCGCCGCGCCGCCCGCGAAGCGCAACCCAGCCTTGGTTTTGACTCCAACGGCAAATTTGAATTGCCGCCGCTGCGCCTGTTGAATGAAATTCGCGCCAAAAAGCCAGCCAATGTGTTGAGCAAAGATGCGCTGGAAGCCAATGCGCGTTTGCTGGAATCGGTTTTGGAAGATTTTGGGGTGCGCGGCACGGTCGGTAAAGTGCGCCCCGGCCCGGTGGTGACCCTTTATGAATTAGAACCAGCCGCCGGCGTGCGCTCCTCGCGGGTGGTCGGCCTGTCTGATGATATTGCCCGCTCAATGAGTGCGGTGAGCTGCCGGGTGGCGCCGGTACCAGGGGCCAATGTCATTGGTATTGAATTGCCAAATGCGACGCGTGAGATTGTGTCTTTGCGCGAGCTTTTGGCCAGTGCCGATTTTGAAAGCGGCAAGAGCAAATTGACCATGGCGCTGGGCAAAGATATTGGCGGCGGGCCGGTGATGGCTGATCTAACAAAAATGCCTCACCTTTTGGTCGCTGGCACCACGGGCTCTGGTAAGTCAGTGGGCATTAATACGATGATCTTATCTCTGCTCTATCGGATGACGCCGGATCAATGCCGGTTGATTTTGGTCGATCCGAAAATGTTGGAATTGTCAGTTTATGACGGCATTCCGCATTTATTGGCGCCAGTGGTGACCGAGCCCAAAAAAGCCGTGGTGGCGCTGAAATGGGTGGTTCAGGAAATGGAGAACCGCTATCGCAAAATGGCCAAAATTGGCGTGCGTAATATTGAAGGCTTTAACGAGCGCATGGCCGAGGCGCAGCGTTCGGGTGAGACATTGAGCCGTCGTGTGCAAACCGGTTTTGACCCCGATAGCGGGGCGCCGATGTTTGAAGAAGAAATTATTGAAACCGAAGTGCTGCCCTTCATTGTGGTGGTGATTGATGAAATGGCTGATTTGATGATGGTCGCCGGTAAAGATATTGAAGCAGCGGTGCAGCGCTTGGCGCAAATGGCGCGGGCCGCTGGCGTGCATTTGATTACCGCAACCCAGCGCCCATCGGTCGATGTGATTACCGGCACGATTAAGGCCAATTTTCCAAGTCGGATTTCGTTTCAAGTGACGTCGAAAATCGACAGCCGCACGGTGCTCGGCGAACAAGGCTCGGAGCAATTATTGGGACAGGGCGATATGTTGTTCATGGGCGGCGGCGGGCGGATCCAACGTGTGCATGGGCCGTTTGTATCGGATGAAGAAGTCGAAAAAGTCGTCAGCTTTTTGAAAAAACAAGCGGCGCCAAATTATATTGAACAAGTCACCGAAGCGCCGCCCGAGGAGATTGCTGATTTGCTTGGCGGCGGTGGTGAGAGCGATAGTCTTTATGATCAAGCGGTGGCGATTGTTACCCGCGATGGCCGCGCTTCAACCAGTTATGTCCAGCGTCGTTTGCAAATTGGCTATAATCGCGCTGCGCGGCTAATTGAGCAAATGGAAGAACAGGGCGTTATCAGCCCGCCCAACCATGCTGGCAAGCGCGAGATTTTGGCAGGCAAACATTGATTTCTTGTAACCGTTTTTTCGGCCAGCTCAGCGCCATATTGATGGTCGTGTCTGGGCTCATTATCGGCCCAGCCCAAGCAGCTGAGCCACAACCTGAACTCAGCCTAACGCAATTGCGCCAAGCGCTGTTGGCGCTACCGCCGCAGACTGGCCGATTTTTACAACGCGCGCCCAATGGCGGGCTGTTGCGCGGCACATTCGCCCTCGCCCTGCCCGATAAAATGCGTTTTGCCTATGAGGGCGAGGCGCAAAGCATCATCACCGTGTCGGGGCCATGGATTAGCGTGCAAGAGGCGCCGGGCGCCGAGGCCAATCGTTTTCCGGTTTCGGCAACGCCGCTGCAGCTGATGCGTGAGGTCTGGGACAAGCCGATTTCACCGGCCAATGTGAAGGATATTTTAATTGAGAGTGGTCGCGCCGAAGTGACATTGGTCGATGGCGATGATGGCGAGACCGCAGGTTTGATGACGCTGGTTTTTGACCACCCGAAAATGCGATTGCGCGGCTGGCAAATTACCGACGCGCAAAATTTGGTGACACAATTTGCCCTCACTGAGGTGCGTGTGGTCGATACTCTGCCTAATTCAAGGTTTTTTGTGCAAGAAGATGAAAGTGATGAGTAGATGAATGACTATGGCAATGGTTCCGACTGGGACGATAGCGCGGAAAACCTGTTAGCCCTCGAGGCCGAAATACCGGTTTTGTCGGCTTTGCGCGAATTTGCGCAAGAGGCGGTGCGGGCGCCGTGGTTTGCCTCATTGGGCGAGCCATTTGGCGAGGAGACCCAGCAAATCGCCCGCGCCTATCTGGATACGCTGGGCTATCCTCATGCCGATGCGGTGGCGGTCCTGAATTGGGATGATGCGCTGGATGCCTCGGAGACCCTTGATATGAACACGCAAGCTTGGGAGGCCGAAGAACAATTGCGGGCCGCCTTGCTTGATCAAGCGCTGCGCGGCGTCAGCGAGGAAGGGCTTGGCGTGATGCTGTCGCATTTGGCCGCCCAGCTCAGCGAAGTGCTGCGCGAAATGGCCGAGGAGGCGCTTTATATGGCCGATGAATTGCCTGACCATATTATTGATTTAGCCGTTGGCGCTGGTCAGCAAGCGGCGCATGGGGCGGCGCTGGTGTTGGCGGCAGCGGCGGTTGAGGCGGCGCAGAACGACGATATGGAATTGGGCGAGGAAGCATTGCATCATCCGCTGATGCTGAAATATCGCTTGTTCGAATATGGCCATTGGCCCTTGGCCTTGACCGGCCAAACACTGAATTTATTTTAATCGCGGCGCCGAGGAGATAGCCATGCGTATTGTATCTTGGAATATTAATTCGGTTCGCTTGCGCGCGCCTTTGGTGGAAAAACTAGTGGCCGAAATTTCGCCGGATGTGATTTGCCTGCAAGAAACCAAATGTCCGAATGATAGTTTTCCGGAAAAAATTATGCATAAGCTCGGCTATCCGCATATCGCCAAAAATGGCGTGAAGGGCTATCACGGCGTGGCGACGCTGTCGCGTGTGCCGATTGTGGAAAGCCATATTGTCGACTATTGCAAGAAAGGCGATGGCCGCCATATTGAAACAATTTTTGATACAGCGTCGGGGCCGTTGAGCGTTCACAATTTTTATGTGCCGGCCGGTGGCGATGAGCCGGACCCGGAGATCAATGAAAAATTCGCTCATAAAATGGCGTTTCTGGCGCAAATGACAAAAATTTTCAAAGCCCAAGCCAAGCAAAAGACCAAACTGCAATCGGTGATTTTGGGGGACTTTAATATCGCCCCGGGCGAACATGATGTGTGGTCGTCTAAGGCGCTGAAAAATACGGTTAGCCACACGCCGATTGAGATTGAAAAATTGGCCGCCCTGCAAGCAACATTAGATTGGGATGATGTGGCGCGGCGGTTTGTGCCGCCGGAAGAAAAACTTTACAGCTGGTGGAGTTATCGGGCGCGCGATTGGGCGGCGTCAAATCGTGGCCGTCGGCTGGATCATATTTGGGTGACGCCGAAGCTGACCGACAAGGTCAAGGATTATCAAATACTCACCGACGGGCGCGGCTGGGAACGGCCGTCGGACCATGCGCCTTTATGGATTGATCTCGACGTCGGTTAGCGCTTTGCAAACCACAGCTTCTTGTCATAAGCTTTTGGCAAAAGGAGAAGTCCCATGCAAGAACAAGCCATGACCACGAAACAGTTTGATGACGTTTGTCTGCAAGCTGCTAGCCTATCGGATGAGATTGAGGCAGCGCGTCGTTTGCCGGCCGAGTTTGCCCGTCAGTTAGCGGCGCAAGGTATGTTTTCTATGTTTGTGCCGCGTGATTTGGGTGGCCATGAGCTATCGCCGGTCGACGGCATGGCGCGTCTCGAGCAATTGGCGCAACATGATGCGGCCAGCGCCTGGGTTTGTATGATTGGCTCGACGGCAGCACTCGGCTCGGCGTTTATTAAGCCGGATATTGCGCAACCCATGTTTGCCGCTGAAAACCGCATTACCTGCGGGATTTTCGCCCCAAGCGGCCGCGGCTATCGCGATGGCGATGATTATGTCGTTTCGGGCCGCTGGGCGTGGGCTTCAGGGTCGGCCAATGCGGATTATATTGGCCTTGGCTGTTTGCTGACTGAAAACTCTGATGATGACCCAAAAACCGCAGAAATGCGGCTAGTTATGGCCCCTCGCGAGCTCATCGAGTTCCACGACACATGGCACACTTTAGGGCTGAAAGGCACATCTTCGGGCGATGTTGAGCTGAGCCAAGCGCGGATTCCAGTGGCCCATAGCTATGCCATTGGCAAAGATTTGCCTTGGCATGACGGGCCATTGTATCAAATGCCGTATTTTGCTTTTTTGGCAGCTGGTGTTGGCGCTGTTGCGCTGGGCAATGCACGGGCGGCAATTGATGATTTCACCGGTTTTGTTGGGGTCAAGAAAGGTGCCGGCGAGCGCCGCACTTTGGCCGAGAAAAGTGGTGTGCAGAGCCAATTGGCGCAAGCCGAAGCGACCTTGCGCGCGGCCCGGCTATTATATCGCGACACATTGGCGACAATTTGGCAAGATGTCTGCGCTGGGGTTGAGATGACACCTGAAAAAAGGGCGGATTTGCGGCTGGTTTCGACCCATGCGGTACGTCAGTCAGTGGCCGTTGTGCGGATCATTCATGACCTCGCCGGCGGCACATCTGTGTATTTAAGCTCGCCGATTCAGCGGCGCCTGCGCGATGCTGAAACCATGACCCAACATATGATTGCTAATGCCAGCACTTATGAGCTGGTCGGGCGGGTGATGTTGGGCGGTTATAATGAGACCATGCAATTATAGCGGGGGGCCCGATGAGCCACGGATTTAAGGCCAAATATGAGACGTTGACGATTGAGCGCCACGCCGATTTGGCGCGCGGCAATGTGGCGACCATTCGCATTGACCGGCCAGAGGCGTTTAATGCGGTGAACGAACAAATGCATGAGGATTTGGCGCATGTGTTTCGCGCCGCGCAATATGACAGCGCCGATGTGTTTGTGCTGACCGGCACGGGCGGCGCGTTTTGCGCTGGTGGCGATATTGATTGGTTCCAAGAAATGATTGATGAGCCGAAAAAATTCGCCGCCATTGGTGCTGATGCCAAAGCTATTGTCATGGGTCTTTTGGAGTTGGAAAAGCCAATTATTAGCGCCGTTAATGGGCCTGCGGCGGGCCTTGGCGCGTCGATTGCTTTGCTGTGCGATGTGGTCATGCTATCGGAGACGGCAAAAATTGGCGACCCGCATGTCGCCATGGGACTGGTGGCTGGTGATGGCGGGGCGCTGATTTGGCCGCAGCTCATCGGCTTTAATCGGGCCAAGGAATATTTAATGACCGGCGATATGATACCGGCTGCTGAAGCCTATCGGCTGGGCTTGGTCAATCATCTCTTAGCGCCGGACGATTTATTGCCGCGCGCCTATGAGCTGGCGGAACGTCTGGCCAATGGCGCCACTCAGTCGATTAATTGGACCAAAACCATTGTCAATATGCCGTTGCGGCAAATGGCGGTGCAGGCCATGGAAACCGCCATGGGCTATGAGGCGCTGACCAATATGAGCGCCGACCACCAAGAAGCGGTGACCGCTTTTCAAGCCAAACGGCGGCCAAAATTTACCGGCAAATAGGCACAACATGTCGCGCCCTTACTTCTTGCCCGCCCTTTCGTCTGCGCCTATAGTCGAGGACTGTTAGGGAGTAACACACATGCTTGATACATATAATCCACCGTGGATGACTGAAGATTTGGAGATTTTCAAAGACGCGGTCAATAAATTTTATACTCGTGAATTTGCACCGCATTCTGAAAAATGGACCAAACAAGGCATGGTCGATCGCGACGCTTGGAACAAAGCAGGCACCGCAGGTTTATTGTGCGCCTCTATTCCGGAAGAATTTGGCGGCGCCGGCGGCGACTATCGCCATGAAGCAATTCTGGCGGAAGAAATGGAACGCACGGGAGTTGTCGGTTTCGGCAATACGGTGCACTCGCTGATTTGCGCCCATTATCTCAACGCCTATGGCACAGATGAGCAAAAGGCGCATATTCTGCCGAAAATGGCCAGTGGCGAAATGGTATGTGCCATTGCCATGACCGAGCCGGGCACAGGCTCTGACTTGCAATCGGTGAAAACCACGGCGCTGAAAGAGGGCAATCAATATGTCATTAACGGGTCGAAAACATTCATCAGCAATGGCCAGCTCGCTGACTTGGTGATTGTTGTCGCCAAAACCGACCCAAGCCAAGGCGCTAAAGGTATTTCGCTCATGCTCGTCGAAACCAATGGCACCGAAGGTTTTGCCCGTGGTCGTAATCTCGACAAAATGGGCCAACATGCCGCCGACACATCTGAATTGTTTTTTGACAATGTCAAAGTGCCAGCGACCAGCGTTTTGGGTGGTGAGGAAGGCCGCGGCTTTTATCAGCTAATGCAGCAACTGCCAGCCGAGCGTTTGATCATTGCCGCCCAAGGGCTTGGCGCCATGGAACGGGCGATTGATATTACCGTTGAGTACACGCGCGAACGCAAGACCTTCGGCAATGCGATTTTCGATTATCAAAACACGCAATATAAATTGGCCGAATGCAAAGCCACATGGATGGCGGCACGGGCCATGGTCGATCAATTGACCATGCAATTGCTGAAGGGTGAGCTTGATGCCAATTCAGCTGCGGCGGCGAAATTCTGGGTAACCGAACGCCAGTGCGAAGTGATTGATACGTGTCTGCAATTCTTCGGCGGCTATGGCTATATGGATGAATATCCGATCAGCCGCATGTATACCGATGCCCGTGTGCAGCGGATTTACGGCGGTTCGAATGAGATTATGCGGATGCTGGTCGCCCGCTCATTATAGTCTTCGCTCAGACCTGAGAAAAATTAAAACGCCGTCAGAATTTACTGGCGGCGTTTTTTTTTCGCTCTAATATTTAGCTTTCATGCGGAGGTTTTTATGCTGTTGTCTCGTTATTTTCTAAAGTCGGCCGGATTGGCCGTGGTCATTTTCTGCGCTTCTATTCCTGCCGCTTTTGCCCAAGAGGCGACCGCCGAACCAGGGTTTTGGACGCTGTTGTTTGACAAGGGCGGTGTGGTGACATGGGTGATTGCTCTGTTGTCAGCTATTGGCCTGCCAATTGCCGGTGTGAAGCTTTATCAATTTTACCGCATGGATATTTGGCGGCCAAAACAAGTGACCGAGGCCCTATCTGTCTATCGAAACGGTGAAGCAGCGGCGCCGACACTATCAGCATTGACGCATCCAGCGGCGGCGCTTCTGGCCTTTGCCATAAGCCAAGCGCAAAGCGGCGCCATGACACCGACTTTGTTGCGCGAGGAATTAAGCCGTCGGGCACAATATTTATTGCGCCATTTGAGCCGCAATATTTGGGTCCTCGAATTGATTGCTGCATCGGCACCTTTGTTTGGCCTTTTGGGCACTGTCTTGGGCATGATTGTTGCGTTCCAAGGGGTTGGTCAGGGTGGCGGCGGCGCCGATACGGCGATTTTGGCGTCTGGCATTTGGGAAGCGCTTTTGACCACCGCCTTTGGTCTGGCGGTGGCTTTGCCCTTTTCTATGTTGTCGGCGATTTTGAATAATGCGGTAGATGATGTGCGCGATTTGGTTGAGGACGCGCTGTCGGATATTTTGGTGCGCAGTGAGAGCGCAAACCAGCAGTGAACATTACGACCGCCCGCCGCAAACCCGCCGTCATGGGATTGACGCCGCTGATTGACATGATCTTTCTGCTGCTATTGTTCTTTTTATTGGGCTCTGATTTTGTGCAGTTTTCGCAAGCACAATTGGCCCCGCCGCGCGGCAGTGGCGGCGCTCAGGGTAGCAGCCAACCAGCGATTATTTCTCTCGCCGCTGATGGCGCTTTGCAGCTCAATGGGGCGGTTAGTGACACCCAGCAAATCAGTTCTTTTGTCGGCCAGCGGGTGGCGCAAGACGCCGAGCAATTATTTGTTGTTATGCCCGCCGGACAGGCTGATGTGCAAATGGTCATGGATACAATGGATGTGCTGACCAAAGCTGGCGCCACATCGGTGACCATAGAGCGCGATGTTTTCGACATTGATTTAGCTGATTTCTAGGGCTCGAAATGAAACTGCAACACACACGCCGCGAAATTAAATCGATTGATCTGCTGCCGCTGATCAATGTGGTGTTTCTTTTGATCCTATTCGTTCTGGTCGCCGGACGCCCAACGACCAATCACCCGCAGCAAATTGAAGTGGCGCGCTCCAAGGTTGACATGCCCTATGAGGCGACCGGCCTGTCGGTTTGGTTGCGCAGCGATGATCAATTTTATTTGACCGGCGAGACGCCCCAGACGCTTGGCGAATTGGTGGCACATTTTTCTGAAAAGCAAGTCGGTGAGCAGGGCTTGACCATTGAATTGGTCGCTGACCGCCGCGCCCATGCCAAGGCGTTGTTAGATTTTCGGCAAGCCATGGCGCGGGCTGGGGTTGGCGAAATACGCATTAAGACAGAGTTTTACGATAATGGTGAGGGACCGCAATAATGTCTGAGACCGGGTTGTTTCAAACCATGCGGCGACGGCTTTTGGGCCTGTCGCGGCGCTGGTGGCTGACATTTTTTGCCCTGTCGCTTGCGGCGCATTTCATTGCTGTGGCGCTCGTTCTTGTGCTGTTGTTTGGCGGCGAACGCGGCGGCGGTTCCGAGACAGAAAGCGTTGTCGTCTCGGCGGCCAGTGACGGCCCGCAAGAGGTTGACCTTGATTTATCGCAGCAGCAGCCGATTGATGAAATCCGCGAGGCCGAGGCTGAATTGGATTTGTCGGAATTGCTGGAAGTGCCACTCGACACAGATTTCAACGATATGATGATGGATAATGCAACCATGGCAGCAATTGCGCCGGCCATGCCGCAGCCGTCGCAAGCGGTGACGCAGAGGGCCTTGCCGGGCGGCGGAGTGATTTCCGGCGTGCCGCAGAGTTTCGCCGATTATATCGAACATTTGCAAAAAACCGGCATTGATGTGGTGTTCGCCATTGATGCCACAGGTTCGATGGTGTGGGTGCACCGTAGCGTGCGAGAACGCATGCAGCAATTGGCCAGCTATGTTCGCAATCTGGTGCCTTTGGCGCGGTTCGGCATTATCGCCTATCGCGATTATAGCGATCATGAATTTGTGACCCGTGTCTCGCAGCCAAGCTTTGACATTTTGAAAGCGCGCCAATTTATGGCCGGTATTGATGCAGTCGGCGGCGGCGATATTCCGGAAGCTGTGGTCGAAGCTTTGCGGGTGGCTGAGAGTAAAATCGCCTGGCGGGTCGGGGCCCAACGGGTGGTGATTATTATTGGCGATGCCCCGCCACACCGCAGCGAAGCCAATGAGGGGGCGCAAATTGTCGAACGGATGAAAAGCCGAGGCGGTCGGGTTTCTTTGCTCGATAGTCGGGTCGAGGCCAATCGCGCTTATCTCGGCCGGGTGGCGCCGACCGAAGACCGTATCGACCTCAATCAGCAGGGGGCGATGGCGTCATTTCGCCGTCTTGCCAAATTGGGCGGCGGCACAGCGGCGACTTTATCGGATGAGCGCCAGTTGATGAAAACTCTGGCCTTGTTAATTTTTGATGACCGGTTCCATGATGAGCTGGCGCCGTTTCTGGCCAATTTGGAGTAGCTGATATGCGGTATCTGCCAAATGGTAAAAACTGGCGCGCCTGTTTCGGTGGCTTGGTTTGTATCGTGCTGATGCTGTCGGCGGTGCCGGCACGGGCCGACTGCCCTGCTGTGCCGGGCCTATTTGAGGCGCAGCCAGACAAGCTTTTGACCGATTTATCGGTGACGTCAGAAAAAGCGCGGGCTTTGTTACAAGCGATGGACACATATTCTGTCGCCATGGAGTCGTGCTATGACAGCCCGATGGGGCCGCTGGAAATAGCCCCCTTTGCCCAACAAGCGGCGCTTTTGGCCGAAAAAATGCACATCATGCGCGATTTGGCTGAAGCCAATGTGCGCGGCGATGAATTTGCCTTTGAGGATTTATTGTCATCTGATTTATGGCGCGATATTGAAAGCTTGCGCGTCGCTAGTGCCTATGCCGCCGCTTGGGGGCAATTGGCGCGCGCGGTGCGCCATATTAGTGCCAATGAAAAACGCCAAGCACTGATTGCGGCGCGGGCTGATTTGCAAAAATTAACTTTTGAATTCAAACATCCGGTATTGGTGCAACGCGCCATGTATGGCATGGCCGTGGCGCAGGTTGAAAATGGCGATGTGGCGTTGGCGCAAGCGACGCTTGAGCGGCTTTTATCTTCTCTCAAGCGCAATGACGCAGGCCAGTTTCAAGCGGCTGTGCAGGCATTTTTCGACGATATTTCAGCCCCCGGCTTTCAACCGCCGCTCCCCGCTTTACTTGCCGATGCTGCCGGTGCTGACAGCAGCGATGGACAAGCGCCGCCTTTGGTGGCGAGTGGCGCTGCGGGCAATGCCGCCCTGCAAGCGGCGATTAGCGCCATTCAAGCGGCCCGCCCCGCCGATGAAATTGCAATGATTTTGCAACCAGCCATGCAGGCAGAGCCGATAATTTTGCGTCAGGCACTGGCCTTGGTGGCGGGTGACCGAAGCTTGCTGGAAGCATTGGATTATCAGCCGGGAACCGGCCTGCGGCAGATGCGCAATGGTTTTGCGACGCAAAAATATACGGTTGTGCGCGAAGGCTGGCGTGGCGTTAAACCCTATTATCCGCATTTACCAGCGGCGCTGAAACGGCAGGTGGATTATCAAATGGGGGCCAGTCAAATCGGCCTTGGTGACTTGACTTTAGCCCTCACGCATTTGCGCGCGGCGCTGGTCGGGCTGGCCGATGGGCCGGAACGCACACGTATTGAACAGCTGATTGTGTTGGCGCAATTGTCGAGCGAGGAGCCGCCCAATGCGGCGCGGTTGGCTTTGGCCAAAAGCTATCAGAATGCGCCATTGACGTCGCCAGACCCTAGCGCTCTGGCGCCCGTATTGGCGATGCGGGCGCGCATTGTTTTGGCCCGGCAAGCAGCGGCAGAGCGGCAATGGGCAGCCGCCGATCGCTTGCTGTCGGGGTTTGGGCCAGAGATGCCAGCCTATCAATTATTCTTGGGCATGCGGGTGCGTTTATTGGCCCAGGCGGTGGCGGATGGCGCGGCCAATGCGCCACCGAGCGGCAGCCTGCGCAAGCAAGCACAAGGCGGGCAGGTGCTCTATGGCTTGTGGCTGAGCAGTCAATGCCCGCCGGGTTGCCTATCTGGCGACCGTTTGGCGGTGCATCGGGCGGCGATTGATTTGGCGCTTAAAGGCGACTTAGACGGCGATAAATTCGGCATTGCCTGGGGCACATTTGAGGCCGAGGGCGGCGATACGCGCCCGCTGGTGCCGCAAGCCTTGAGCTATTTGGTGAGGAAAAATGACGCCGACCGGCTGACCGCCTTGCTTGACCCGGCCGATGAAGGCCGCGCCGCTTTGGTGCTTGGGCAATGGAAGAAGCGGCTTGATGATATGCAGGCTGACGGCAGTCTCGCCGATTATTATGATTTTCTTGACTTGGGGTTGGACGGTTTGCAGGGGCGCCCGCGGGCGGTGCTATTGGAGGCGCTGATCGAATTTAATCTGAACACCGACAGGGCGCAGCGGGCGCTGGATTTGGCCGATGCTTTGGCCAAGGATTTTCCGCGTCGACCTAATGCATGGTTTTTGCGCGCCGCCGCTTTGACCGCCTTAGACCGAGGATTGGAGGCAGCGCGCGCTTTGGCCAGTTTGGCGCGGCGTACGCCAGCCGATGATCCGGTTGGCATGGGCGCGCGTATTGGTTTGGCGGCGGTTTTTCTGACGCTAGATAAAGCGCAAAGCGCCTGCGCCATGCAAGCCAAAGTATTTTCACGCCCGCAAGCGCCGGCCAATTGGAAAAAAGCGGTTGAGGCGTTTCCGCAATTACACGCTTGGGGCGTGGCAACGCAAAGCCAATGCGCCAGCGCAATGCACTAATTATTTAATGGCGGAAATGGCGCATGCCGGTAAACACCATGGCCAGACCCGCGTCATCGGCAGCGGCAATCACCTCATCATCGCGTATCGACCCGCCCGGCTGAATAACCGCTGTGGCGCCCGCTTCAGCGGCGCTTAAAAGCCCATCAGCAAACGGGAAGAAGGCGTCTGAGGCGACCACTGAGCCGAGGGCCAGAGTGGCGTCGGCGCCGCTGGCGTCCGCCGCATCCTGGGCTTTGCGCGCGGCAATGCGCGAACTATCGAGGCGGCTCATTTGTCCAGCCCCTATGCCAACAGTGGCGCCGTCTTTGGCATAAATAATGGCGTTGGATTTGACATGTTTGGCAACCCGCCATGCGAAGAGTAAATCCTGCATTTCGGCGGCGCTGGGTTGGCGCTTGGTGACACATGTCAGCGCGGTTTCGGTGAGCTGGCCATTGTCGCGATTTTGCACAAGGAAGCCGCCAGCAACATTGCGAATGGTCATGCCGCGGTCGCCCGGATTGGGTAAGCTGCCGGCCAATAGTAAGCGTAAATTCTTTTTGCCCGCGATAATCTCGCGGGCCGCCGCATCGGCGTCCGGCGCGATGATGACTTCGGTGAAAATTTCGGTAATGGCTTTGGCCGTGGTTTCATCTAAGGTCTGGTTCATGGCGATAATGCCACCAAAGGCGGAAACCGGATCACAACGCAAGGCTTTGGCGAAAGCGTCGGGCAATGAACTGCCAAGCGCCACGCCGCACGGATTGGCGTGTTTGATAATGGCGCAAGCTGGGCCAATGTCGGCGCCAAATTCGGCGACCAATTCATAGGCGGCGTCTGTGTCATTGATATTATTATAAGATAATTCCTTGCCCTGCACTTGCTGGGCGGTGGCGACACCGGCGCGGGCCGGGCCGCCGACATAGAAACCGGCTTGCTGATGCGGGTTTTCGCCATAGCGCAAGGATTGCTGTAATTGTCCGCCAAAGGCCCGATAGGCTGGCATGGCAACGTCAAGCTGCGCTGCCATCCAATTGGAAATCTCGGCATCATAGGCGGCGGTGCGGGCATAGGCTTTTTGCGCTAAACGCTGGCGTTGCGCCAAATCTGTGCCGCCATTGGCGAGACCGTCGATAATCGCTTGATAATCATCATTGTCGACGACAACCGCCACGTCATTGTGATTTTTGGCGGCGGCGCGGATCATTGCCGGGCCGCCAATGTCGATATTTTCAATACATGTCTCAGCATCGGCGCCGCTGGCGACAGTGGCTTCAAATGGGTATAAATTGACCACTAATAAATCAATGGCGACAATATTATGGGCGTGCATGGCCGCGACATGGGCGTCATTGTCGCGAATGGCCAAGAGGCCGCCATGAACATTCGGGTGCAGGGTTTTAACGCGGCCATCCATCATTTCAGGAAAACCAGTCAGCTCGGAAACATCGCGGCACGCTAAGCCGGCGTCCTGTAATAATTTGGCCGTGCCGCCAGTGGAGACAAGCTCCACACCATGATCTGTTAAGGCGCTGGCAAAATCGACAATGCCAGTTTTATCGGAAACTGATAATAAGGCGCGGGTGATGGGTTTTTTATCAGACATGGTGGATTCCTCTTTGCTAACCAAGCTTACAATACGCTTCATGTTGACGCTTTGCGTCTTCTGCCAGTGCGGCCCGCATAGCGCAAGCCCCATCTAATTAATGTGTCGTTTTCGCTCAATGCGCCGCCGATTGCAATCTGTTGGCACCGCATGGGCACGTCACTTTCGCCCATATAGACACTGTCTTCAATCTGCAGGCTAGTATTTTCTTCGCCGGCCATGCGAAATTGCCAGCCGTGCCCGCTGGCGGTGATTAATAAGACGGATTGGCCGCCACCTTGCAGGCTGGCGCGCACGCTGGGGTGGAGGTGAAAGCGCAAATGAAACGGCGCGCCACGGCGTATGGTTGAGGCTTTGTCGGGCAAGAGTAAATCTTCGCCGCGAATATCCTCGCCCTGCGCATCCATGAAAAGCCGCCGGTTGTGACGCACCCCATGGCTGGCCGCAAAAAGACCGTGACTGGCTTCGAGCCAGACACCGGTCGGGTCTTCAACTCTGCGATTGCTGGCCCGCCAATCATCGGCCAATATGCGCGGCCCAAGTCGCCGCGCGGCAAGGCCGGTTTCAAGAAACACGGCCTCAGCGCCATCGTCAAAGGCCAGCGTCGAATGGGCGCTGGCGGCACGCGCAGCTAATGACCATGCTTCGCCCCGGGTTTTGCTGGGGCCGCAATTGACAATCACCCGCTGCTTATCGTGGCTCATTTCAAAAGCCAGCGGCGCCGCATGGGCAGCAATACTATCGGCCCCGCTCACCGCATCGCCAACGTCAACCAGCACAGTGGTTTTTTGGGCCGTCAATTTCTGATATCCGCTACGCCGGGCAAAACCAATGGCGGGGGCTTTATAGCCCTTCAGAAGCGGTGCAAGGGTTTGGCCGCCGACATGTTGGCCACCATGAAAACATGCCAAGCCGCCATCTTCATGGCGCAGCATGGCGAGCATTGTTTTCATGCGCGCAAGGGTTTCTTGAAAGCCATTGGGTGGGGTGATATTGCGCCGCGCGAGGCCGACGTCAAGCGCCATAAAATCGGCTAAAAGCGCGGCAATGGCTTGCGGCGAGCGACTAATATGACCACCATCGGCGAGAATTTGACGGCGCATTTCGCGGCTCACTTGCTCCATGCCCGCCCGCAAAATATCGCCGCGTTGTGGCAGAATAAGACCGGCAAAGGCTAGGCCAGCAGCGGCATGGAGGCGGTCAATACCATCACTCACCTGACCCATGGTAAGATAGAGCCAGCGCGCTTGATTGGCCATGGAAAGCTCAATACTGGCCCATTGGCGCCGGTCACCATAAGGGCGCAAGGCCGGTATATGAGCGCTCCATGACATTAAGCGACGGGCTGTCACGGCTGGTGCCATCGGCTGTTTTTTCCAGATGAAATCAGCCTGTGTCCAAGCCAGAATATGCTGCAGAGCTTGCTCGCGCGCCGCGTCATCATCGATTGCCATGAGGTCTTGCAGCCAATCAAAGCCATGCAAAGCATTGGCCCATTGGCGGTTCGGTGCGGTGAGAGAAAAGGCCGGCGCATCGGCCTCGCGCATGAGCCCACCAGGCAGGCTATAATCGCCAGCCAACCAGGCTTCGCCGCGCGCCGCATTGCCGGGGCGCAAATGCGGCGGATAGTCGAAAGACACCTCGTCTTTTACTGCACCATTGGGTTGCTGATGGTGCCAGATCCCGCGACCAAGGGCACTACGATAAAATTGATTTTCGAGAGCGGCGCGAAATTGGCGGCTTACCGATGTCAGCACATCTATGGTCAGGGCCAGCTTGCGGGTTCGGCGCATCAGCTATCAGAGCAAGCTTTCAGCGCCGCGATATTATCGGCATAGGCGCTTGGCCCACCGGTGAACGTGGCGGTGCCAGCGACCAGCACATCAGCGCCAGCCGCAATGGCGGCGCCGGCCGTTTCGCGGTTGATGCCACCATCGACTTCTAATTCAATAGCCCGTCCGCTGGCAGTGATACGGCTACGAATGTCGCGGATTTTATCAAGCTGGCTGGCAATGAAAGATTGGCCGCCAAAACCTGGGTTGACCGACATCACCAAAACCAGATCAATGTCATTGAGCAAATGATCGAGCACACTCACCGGTGTTGCCGGGTTCAGCGACACGCCGACTTTGCAGCCAGCTGCTTTAATGGCCTGTGCCGTGCGGTGCGCATGCGGGCCAGCCTCTGGGTGAAAGGTGATAATATCAGCCCCGGCGGCGGCAAAAGCCTCAATATACGGATCGACTGGTGAAATCATCAAATGCACATCCAGCGGCTTGCTGGCGTGTGGTTTAATGGCTCTCACAACATCTGGGCCAATGGTGATATTGGGCACGAAATGCCCGTCCATCACATCAACGTGGACATAGTCGCATCCGGCGGCGCAAATAGCGGCGACTTCTTCGCCCAATTTGGCAAAATCAGCGGACAGAATGGACGGCGATATTTTTACAGAGCTCATAGATTGTAACTATGCTTATTTGCCACTCGGCGCAAGATGTGGCGTGCTTAAGCGTCGGCTTTTTTGTGGAAACAGGCGGCGAAAAATCCGTCGCAACCGCCAGCCTCGGGCAGCATGGCTGGCGTTGTGCGTAGCCAGCCTTCAGCGCTTATCGCCGTGGCGAAACCAGCCGGTAAATTTTCGGCTTGCAGCGGTGCCGCTTGAAAACGCGGATTGCGCTGCAAAAATGCCGCCGCCGCCGCCTCGCCCTCTTCGGGTTCTAGCGAGCAAACGCAAAACATCAGGGCGCCGCCAGCTTTGGTGAGGGCGGCCGCTTTGTCCAACATATCGGCTTGCTGTTTGGCCATATAGGCGCCACTGCCAGCGCGTCGGTGCAATTTTAAATCTGGGTGGCGGCGCAAAGTGCCGGTCGCTGAACATGGCGCGTCGAGCAAAATATGCGACCATTGCCGGCCCGGTTGCCAGTCGAGAAAATCGCCTGTTTGGCAGTCCGCTTCCAGCTTGGTGCGGGTCAAGTTCTCTTGCAAACGGCGCATCCGGCTGGCGGAGATGTCGAGCGCTGTGACGCGGCCACCACGGGCCGCCAATTGCAAGGTCTTGCCACCGGGCGCTGCGCATATATCAAGCACTTCATCGCCGGCCTTGACCGGAAATAAACGCACGGCGAGACTGGCGGCAATGTCTTGCACCCACCATGTGCCATCGGCAAAAAACGGCAAATGTTCGACGGCGCCAGCGTTTTCAAGGCGCAAACAGTCGGCACTCAACACATGCAGGCGGCCCGGACTATCGCTGGCCTCATTGCGCGCCTCTATGGCGGCGGTGAACTCGGTCATGGCGGCGGCTGAGGTGAATTGTAAATCCAAGGCCGGTAGCTGTTGGATGTTTTCGGCAATGGCGGCGCAAGCGGTTTCGCCATAGGCAGCTTGCCAGCTATTGATCATCCATTCGGGCAGAGATGCCAGCGGGTCAGCGGCGATCGGCACGGCTTCGGCGACGCGTCGCAATACAGCGTTAATCAGCCCCCGGAACGGCTGCTCGCGACGCCCCGTGGCGCCGACGGTCTCATTAATCGCGGCATGTGGGGCGACCTGCATATAAACGATTTGTGCCACGCCAATATATAAAAGCGCGCGCGCCAAATGCGACCGTCCGGGAATCGGGCGTTTCATAAATGGCTGCAAAAGAATTTCGATTTCGCCGTAGTGGCGCAAGGCCGACAATACCATGGCATTGGCAAAGGCGCGGTCATTATCGGCCAGGCCATCGAGCTTGTCGCGCGCTTCGTCGAGGGTTTTACCACGCTCAATGGCGGCCAGCATAGAGGCGGCAGCACGGCGACTGGCGTTGACGCCGCGGCCGCGACCCGTGGATTTAGATTGCGTATTCATGTCGCGGTTAGACCATCTTGGCAAATGGCTTGCAAGCATCCATATTAGGCAAATGGAAAAAACAACGGCACAGCAAAAGCAACAACAGGCGGCGGCGCGCGCTTTGCAGGAAGCGCAAGCACGGCGGGCGGCGCATATTGTTCAGAAACGGGCATCGGAAAGCGGTGGCCAAGAAGGCCCTGAACCGACCCGCTATGGCGATTGGGAAAAAGCCGGTATTGTCTCTGACTTCTAAAGCCTTGGCTTTTTGAGTGAGACTGAATTGGTCGATTCAGGCGCTGGACACTCAACCAATAGTTGGTGGCATATTTCCAATACACATAATAGTTTAGACGTTAGGCGCGGCGCGCCCAACCCTTCGCCTTTTGCGTGTGGTTGTAAAAACAATTCGCCCGTTACGGGCTTGGAGGGTGTATGTTACGTTTTGGTTTTTCGTTGTTCTTCTTGCTTGTCCTTATCGGCGTGCCGCTTCAAGGGCGGGCGGCGCAGACATTGCCCGGCCCGTTTAGCTTTGAGGTTTTGCAGGTCATTGACGGCGACACATTTCGTGCCCGTGTGCCAATCTGGCTTGACCAGACGGTGACAGTAAAAATTCGTTTATCGGGTGTCGACACGCCAGAGATGAAAGGCAAATGTCCGGCTGAAACGGCACGCGCCAAATTAGCCCGCGACTTTGCCGTCACTTGGTTGCAACAAGATGATTTGCGCTTGGTCAATGTGCGTTATGGCACTTATGCCGGCCGTGTGCTGGCCACCGCCCAAACGGCCGAGGGGGTTACATTATCGCAGGCCTTATTGCAAGCCGAGCTGGCGCAGCCCTATCGCGGGCGACGCGCGCAATGGTGTGGGGCGGCGCAATAGCTAGCGGTTTTGCCGGTTCTCAATCAAATCTTCGACAACCCCAGGGTCGGCCAAAGTTGATGTGTCGCCGAGATTGGAAAAATCATCCTCGGCGATTTTGCGCAAAATCCGGCGCATGATTTTGCCCGATCGGGTTTTTGGTAGGCCCGGGGCAAATTGAATCAAATCCGGCGAGGCGATGGGGCCAATTTCTTTGCGCACCCATTGCACTAAGGCTTTTTTCAGCTCATCATCGCCCGACAGTCCGGCATTGAGGGTGACATAGCAATATATCCCCTGCCCTTTAATGTCGTGCGGATAGCCCACCACTGCTGCTTCAGCGACATCATCATGTGCCACTAAAGCGCTTTCGACTTCTGCTGTGCCCAATCGGTGGCCAGAAACATTCAACACATCATCAACCCGACCGGTTATCCAATAATAGCCGTCTTCATCGCGACGGCAGCCATCGCCGGTGAAATAATTGCCGGGATATTGAATGAAATAGGTCTCGATGAAACGCTTATGGTCGCCATAAACCGACCGCATTTGCCCCGGCCAGCTATCGGTGATGCATAAATTGCCAGAGGCGGCACCGGTTAGCTCATTGCCATCAGCGTCGACCAACATCGGTTTGATGCCGAAGAAAGGCCGCGTCGCTGAGCCTGGTTTCAGGGCCGTCGCGCCGGGTAGCGGGGTAATTAAAATGCCGCCGGTTTCGGTTTGCCACCAAGTGTCGACAATCGGGCAACGGCTGTCACCAACTTCGCGGTGATACCACAGCCAAGCCTCTGGGTTAATTGGCTCGCCGACCGAACCGAGCAAACGCAAAGAGGCGCGACTGGTTGATTTCACCGGCCCAGTGCCCTCGCGCATCAGCGCCCGCAAGGCGGTGGGTGCGGTGTAGAAAATATTCACCTGATGTTTGTCGCAGACCTGCCAGAAGCGCGAATTATCAGGATAATTGGGCACGCCCTCAAACATGAGCGTGGTGGCGCCATTGGCCAATGGCCCATAGACGATATAGGAGTGGCCGGTGACCCAGCCGACATCTGCCGTGCACCAATAAATATCGCCGTCTTTATAATCAAAGACATATTCATGGGTCATTGAGGCATACACCATATAGCCGCCTGTCGTGTGCAAAACGCCCTTTGGTTTGCCGGTTGAGCCCGAGGTGTACAGAATGAACAGCGGGTCTTCGGCGTTCATTTCCTCGGCTGGGCAATCGGCTGAAACGGCGGCTTTTTCCTCGTGATACCAAATATCGCGGCCGTCTTGCATGGCCACGTTATTGTCTGTGCGCTGCACCACAACAACGGTTTTAACGTCCGGGCATTGTGCCAAGGCGGCGTCTGTATTGGCTTTCAGCGGAATGATTTTGCCGCCGCGCACACCCTCGTCGGCGGTGATGATACAGGTGCTTTCGCAATCCAAAATGCGACCAGCTAAAGCATCGGGGGAGAAGCCGCCGAAGACCACAGAATGCACGGCGCCAATGCGCGCGCAGGCCAGCATGGCATAGGTCGCCTCGGGGATCATTGGCATGTAAATGGTGACCCGATCACCTTTTTTCACCTGCCGCGCTTTCAGCACATTGGCGAAACGACAAACTTCTTCATGCAATTGACGATAGGTTATTTTGGCGTCATCGCTGGGCTCATCGCCTTCCCAAATAATCGCCACTTGGTCGCCGCGCTTTTGTAAATGCCGATCTATGCAATTGACCGAGGCATTGAGCGTGCCGTCTTCATACCATTTAATAGAGACATCATCCTTGCCGTAATGGGTGTTCTTGACTTTGCTATAAGGGCTCATCCAGTCCAGACGTTTGCCGTGGGCGCCCCAAAATTGCTCCGGGTCGTCAATTGAGGCGGCGTACATTTGCTGATATTTGGCATCATCGACCAGCGCATTGGCGCTTATCTCGGCGGGAACATCAAAAATTAAATCATCAGACATGGGCTTCCTCATTATTTTTGTATGGGGCCTTTGACGGCTCGCATTTGGTAATTGGCCGCGCTCGGGCGGGTTTATCGGCTCAGCTTACCCAAGCGGCTCATCGCCCGCAAGCTCTAGCCGGCCGTTGAGCACAATGTTTTTCACCACATGGCCAGCCGCATTGGTGGCTTCGACAATGGCGACATCGAGGCGCTTTAAGCGGTCGCCAGCACAAGGGCCGACGAAACAATGGCCGGTGCGGTCAAATTGCGCCCCATGGGCCGAACATAAAAGCGCTGTTTGCGCCCGATTGAGCAAACGGTCGGGCATGGTTTCCAAAGGTAAATGTAAATGCGGGCATTGATTGACATATGCCAAAACACTGTCGTCAGCGCGCCATAAAATAAGATCGATTTCTTGCGCCTCTTGGTCGCCGCGCAGAATAAAACTACGGGCCGGTTTTTCATCCAAAGCGCTGAGCGGGCAAATCAGCGTGCCGCGAGCAGGCAGCCACATCGGCTCTAGGCGGTACGGTCTGGGTCAAGGCCCGCCATTTTGCAAACCAATTGCCATTCCTTGGCCAGCACTGGCTGCACTGATAGGCGCGAATTATTAACCAACACCATATTCTCCAATTTTGGTTCGGCTTTGATTTCCGCCAAAGTGACGTGATAGGCGGCGGTTTCAATGGCCATAATATCGACCATGCCAAAACGCCCCTTTGGGTCTGTATGGTCGGGGTAATGTTCTTTAATGATTTGCACCGTGCCCATAATGCGTTTTTCATTGACCGAATGATAAAAGAAGCCGCGATCACCAAGGCGCATTTGCTTCATGTTTTTATTGGCCAGAAAATTGCGCACGCCATCCCAATGCTCGCCCTTGGCACCGCGTTTGAGTTGGTCGTCCCAGCCCCAAGTGTTGGGTTCAGATTTGAAAAGCCAAAAAGCCATAATCTTGCCTAAGCCTTATTCGGGTCTTCGAGCCCGCCAATCAAATGTTTCCATGGAAACACTTCGACACTGTCAAACAGACCGGCTTGGGCATAGGGGTCATTGGCGGCAAATTCTTCAGCTGCGGCGCGGCTGTCCACATTGAGCAGCATCATCGTGCCAATCATCGTCTCATTATCATCTGAGGTGAAGGGCCCAGCGGCGGCAACAATGCCAGCCGATAAAACATACTCAATATGGGCCGGACGATTGTCCATGCGCAGCTGCACATGGTTGGGCTTATCTTTGCAAATTAAACAAAACATTTCGGATCCTAACTTAGTTTGTGCCTTCGGCGGTGAAGGGCCGCGCCAGCAGGTTTTCAATGGCCGTGTCGACGCTTTCGCGGCCAGCTAAAATATTGTCAACAGCCAAGCAAATGGGCATGTCGAGACCGTGTTTTTCAGCTAATAGGCGCACCGCTTCGGCGCTCATAGCCCCCTCGCTGACGGAGGCGCGTTGGCCAAGAATATCTTCCGCCTTTTGCCCTTCACCCAAAGCATGGCCGAGCGAGAAATTACGCGAGGTCAGGCTGGCGCAGGTCAAAATTAAATCTCCCAAACCCGACAGGCCAGCCAAGGTTTCAGCCTGCGCTCCCATGGCAATACCGAGGCGTTGCATCTCAACAAAGCCGCGGGCGGTGGTGGCGGCGCGGGCGCTTTCGCCCAGCCCCTTGCCCATCACAATACCGCAGGCAATGGCCAGCACATTTTTAATGGCGCCACCAATTTCGGCGCCAATGATATCGCCCGATAGATAGGGTCGGAAACCAGCTGAGCCAATCGCTTGACACAGGGCTTGGCCGCGCGCCGCATCGGCGCAGGCGAGGGTGACGGCGGTTGGCATGCCGCGCGCCACATCGGCGGCAAAACTGGGGCCCGACAAAACCGCAATTTGTGCAGCCGGCACATATTCTTCAGCCATTTGCGACATGAATTTCAAACTGCCGCGCTCCACCCCTTTGGCGCATAGCACTAAAGATGTGTCTGGGCTCAGCAACGGTGCCAGCTCGGCAATAATCGGGCGGGCAAATTGGGCCGGGGCGACCATTAAAATAATATTGCAATTGGCCAAGGCCGTCAGATCGCTGGTCGCTATGATGTTTTCCGGCAGGCGAATATCGGCCAGAAAGGGACGGTTTTCATGGTGATGATTAATTGCCTCAACCGTCTCGGCTTCGCGGGCCCATAGGGTTACCGGCTGTGGGGTGTCGCCGCGTCGGGCCAAAACACTGGCCAATGCGGTGCCCCATGCGCCGCCGCCAATTACCCCATATGTAAAGGTTTTTTCCATAGTTTCTGAATAACCATCTCAGGCTCTAGATGCAAGCCAGCAAAATCAATTGTCAAAGTCTATTATACAAAGAGCCGTGTGAATATTTTATTGATTGTTCAGTATTTCATGCTAGATTGCGCCGATGAGCGAGACAGATACGACACGCGAACA